>Ga0222645_100125_pt1 | contig 46869 bp, 49 predicted proteins | sample AntAcemetagen292_FD_179881 | JGI IMG/M metagenome (GOLD analysis project Ga0222645, IMG submission 179881) | Saline water microbial communities from Ace Lake, Antarctica - #292 | ecosystem: Environmental > Aquatic > Non-marine Saline and Alkaline > Saline | place: Antarctica: Ace Lake | collected...
AGACAGCCAGTGTGAATGTGCTTGTGGGTAACCGGCGGTATGCTGCGGCGCGTGAGGAGATTAAGAAGTGCGCGGCCCTATGCGCCAACTGCCACCGCATACACCACTATGAAGAACATCAGGCAAACAAAAAGGGCTCCCTTGTGAGGAGCCCTCCGATAACTAGGTATAAACCCTAATTAAGCACCGGGTGAACCGAAGATACCCAATGGATCTGACACACCGAAGCTGTAACGCTCACGGGCCTTGTAGCGGCTGTTGCCGGTGTCAAAGTCTGCATCCATGCCGGTTTGCATAGCACTACGTGTGAAGTGCTTTAAGCCGTTAGGGATGTCAGTACAGATAAACCAAGCATTTGTGTCGGTCAAGTAGTGGTTGATTGTGTAACCACCGGGGATAGCGTTCATTGAGCGCAACGCGTTGATGTCGTTGTCAGCAGTAGCAACGCGCAAGTCAGTCTTCAACAAGCGCTCAGCAACGAATTGCAGGCTTGGGGGAATGACCAACTTGACAGGCTTAGCAGCAATCAACAAACCACGCTCGTCCGTCCAGCCAGCGATCTGAATAACGGCGGCTTCCATAGAAGTTTCGTTTAAGTCAGCAGCGACGGTAGGACGATTAGAGTTGGTACCACCAGATATCAGTGGGTGCGCAGTTGAACACAGGACTTGACCGTCACCATAAGTGGTGTTAGCAAAGGCTTGGTTCAAAATTGCGGCGCCTTTAACCTGCTTGGTGTACGCCATAGCGCGAGCCAGAGCTTTGGTGTAACGAGCTGACAAAGAATCATAGAGGTTGTCCTCAATAGCTTCTTCAGTCAAGCTGAAACCCATAGCGATGGTTTCGTGCGTGTAGCGCGCTGTCCATGCCTCTTGAGCATTGTCGTAAGCCATTGCTGAACCCTCGTTTTTGACGGGGGCTGCGCTGAAGCCTGACAGCTTGGTTTCTTCTTCAAAAGAACGGTCAGAAGATTCTGTTTCAAAAATCTCTTTGTGTTCTTCACCATACTTCTTGTATTCCAAACCAAACAGAGCGTTTAGTCCGGGTAAGAGTTCTTTGAGTAGTTGGGCACGTGAAATAGCCATGATTTAACTCCTTAAACGCCAGTGGCGTTTTGATACTGGTGCATGCCCCAGTTCCATTTAACAATAACTTCGGTGAAGTCGCCCGCGGCGTCAACAGTCTCAGCTACACCAGCAATCACACGCACAGGCAATGTGTTAGTGGTAGCGGCGGACGAAGACAGCACAGCTACCTTAGAGTCACCAGTGTTAGTGTCACCTGCGTTTTGCACCAAAGCCATGTTGTTGCCAACAACAGTTTGACCGACGCCATCAATAACAGTCGTACCAGACACAACGGCAACCTTGAACAGGGTGTCGGGGTCGTCAACGACGATTGCTTGGATGTCAGAAGCGACAGTGCCAGCGGGGAATTGCTGACTAAACAGTTGGTACTTCAACACAGGGTCGGTGTACGAACAGCCAACAAACACGCCGACAGGCGTAGCAGTTGCGGTGCCGGTGTCTTTAACAATAACGCCGTCGCTTGACAATTTAACCAAGTCACCATTGAAGATGCCGGTTGCGTAGCCAGAAGCGATAGGAATATTGCGGGTAGCACCTGCAAAAACCTGACCACCGATCAGATTGACCGGTTTTAGCCCGTAAGGGGCTGATACCGTGGGATAAGCCATTTTAAGCTCCTAAAAATTAGTTACCAGTGCCAAAAGTCACCTTCGTTTTGCGTTCATTAAAGAGCGGCATACGGGGATCGTTCTCGCGCATAAAGTTGTTATCCACAGAGTGGATTTGGTTTGTGGCCTGCTGACTGAAATAGTCATTACGGTCTTCAACCAATTCGACGGGGGCTTTGCAAAGCATCAACCCACCAATGATTACGTTATCTTTGAAGCGCTCGTTTTCGATGCCTCCAACATAAATCTCTGGATGGTCGGACGCCTTAACAGGTTCCCAGCCTTCACGTAGTTTTGAAGAAATATTCATGGGATCCTCTTCGCCACGAGTACTAATACGCACCCAGTGAAAGTCGTACCCTTCTTCCAGTGTGGGAGAGGGTAGCGTTTCGGGACGAACCCAGCTACGCTTACGTACTGTTTTATCACGAGTTTCAAGTTCTCGGTTAAGTCGATTTTCAGCCATTTTGTTTCCTCATTTCTATTGCAACCTGTTTGGCGTAGTCTGCCAGTGATACACCGAGTTTGTTTGCCAATGCTACCTGCGTACGTGTCAGCGTGATCTTTCGAGGGGCAACGCTTCTTGTGGCTGGCGCAACGACATTTGCCTTTCGGCGAGGCTCGTCACTCACTAGTTCATGCTCATCATCTGCGTCGGAATTGGCAAACGCGTCTGGGAACACTTGTCGCATGCGAGAGTTGATCTTCTCGTAGTAGTCGTCAGATTTAGGGTTGACGCCCTGCTTGACCAGTTTTTGATGCAACCCCAACGCAAAACTGGTCATCTCATCATCTGACCCAAACCATGAATTGGTTTTTTGCCAATCCGTAGCTCGGGCGTCAACAGACGGTGTTGGAGTGGATACCCTTGTTTGTACAGTAGTTTCAGGTTCTTGTAAAGCGGGTAGTTTAAAATTATTTACTCGCTCAACTTTCATTTTTGCGCCAGTTAGTGCGTCTTGCGCCTCAACCACCGCGTCCCCGTCACCAGAATCGTACGCCTGCTTGTACTTAATTTTGGCCTGATCTAACTCAGATGCAGCATTTCGCTTGGCCTGATCTAACATGACTTCTTGGTTTTTAGACAAGTTGCCACGTAGCTGACCAACCTCGGCCTGTAATGTGCGTGCGTAAGCTACAGCCTCTTCGCGCTCTCTGGTAGCATCTTCCGCCGCGCGGCGTTGGTCGTGGTAACCCTTACTAAAACGTTGTAGGCGTTTTCTAACCTTTTCCGAGTAGTTTTCTAGCTCCCCGTCGGTCAGGTCTTCTGGAGGTCGGGACTTCTTTTTGTCTTGATCTTGTGTTGGGCGGTCGTCAACAATTTCAATGTCTACGTCATCATCGTCGTCATTGACCTGTTGCTTTTTAGCCTCTTTTTTGTCGGCAAACGGGTCTTCCCGCCCAGCAATTTTAATTTCTACAGACCCATCTTCTTTAACATTAACGTCGTCATCGGCGGCGCTATCTGGGTCAGGGAACTCAAATGATACTTTTTCCATTGGCATGATTTATTCCTTATGCGCGCGAAATGCCTCGCGGATCGGCTACAACGGCTTCAATTGAATCGTCGTTCATCAGGCGGTATTCCGTACCGTTAACTATTAGGCGGGTGCCAGAGTTAGCGCGAAACACAACACAGTCACCTATCTTGCACCAAGGCCCGCTTGCAAAACGGTCTTTGTCAGAGTAGCACTGCTCACCCATGTCTAAGACATAACCAACTACGGTGAGGATTCGCTCCTCATGCAGGGTTTTGTCAGATTTAATGATGCCACTGCCAAACGTTTTATCTAGCGTAGGCATAGCAATTAGCAACCTGTATCCGACGGGTTTAGGTAGTTGGGCTTCAACTTCCTCGTCAGTTAAGGTGGATTGGGGTTCACTCATCGTCGTTATCTTTCATAGAACGCAAAAGGTCTGTTGTGGTTTGGATAGCAAGCCGGAGACCTCGAATCCTGCCTACTACTTCCCGGTACTCAGCGAAGTCTTTAACCCCGCCTCCTGCCAGAAACTGTATTGAAGAGTCCACATCCTCTTCGTGTTTTTGAATTAGCACGTCATAGACGGTTTTGGCCATGGTTTAGCCTTTCTTTGGCTGTTGCTTCGGAGTAGCGAGCATCTTGAGCGCGTCCAGTTTCAGCTTAGCCTGCTGTTGGCGCTCTTGAGTATTGAGTCGGGCACTGTTTTGTTTCTCTTGCGATTGCAGGCGAGCACCCTCTTTTTGCGCTTCGATTTGCACGCGTTGCTGCTCCAACTGGAGTTTAGCCCCAGCAATTTGTACGTCGTTTTGGTCTTTTTGCTGTTTGCGCTGCACTTCGGACTGTTTGATCTGTACTTCGGCTTGCTGAAGCTGAAACATCGGGTCTTGAGCTTGTTGCTGGGCTTGCTCTTGAGCTTGCTGTTGCTGATGCGCTTGCGTAAGTTGTTTACCTGCGTCTGCAACCAAGCGCGCCAACTGGATCTCCATATCCTCGGGCATCTGCTCATCGGGTGCAGGCAAGGGTACGCCAAGTCGTTCTTCTATCTGTTTGCGGTAGCTAAAGCCTAAGTGCTCAGCAATGTGCGCCTGCATAGCAGCCATCATGCCTTGCGCCATCGGGTTCTGCCCAATAGTCTGAGCGATCATTGGGTCTTGGATAAACGACTGGTGAGCAGTAATGTGCGCTTCGTGGTCTTGATAAATAAACGCTTTTACTGGCTTACCAATGAGAATCGACATGTTCTCTGACACGGGGTCGCGAGGCTTCTGGTCTTCGCTCGTTGGTACTATCTTGTCCGCGTTCTTGATGCCCAACACCTCAATCATCTGACGGTGTAGGTACGGCAAGTCGTAAATCTGCGGGGCAGACTGCGCCATCTGGAACACAGCTTGATACTGCACCACACGCTGCGCCATTGTTGAGCTGTTGGGGTCGCTTACAGGAATCACATCCACCATCGCGTAGTCGTCCTTGCGGGCGCGCGCTAGGCCAGAGTCTGGCTCGTACTGATAGTCTTCGGGGGCGTACTCGGCGATGATGCCTTTTAAGAGTTTAAACTCCAACTTCATGGCGTAGTGCACACGAGACTGGACCGCAGCCATCGGCTTTAACTGACGCTCTAACAGTGCGAGTGTTGTACCAACCGGCGCGTTAGCGCTCATGTCGGACACGTTCATATCACTGATGGCGCCGAGGCGTCGGCCTTCGTCCGTTATCCGTTGCAGCAGGGCTAGCAGGGTTTGCGACGGCTCCTTATATGGCAGCATCATGATGTTGTCTTTGATGTTACCTGACGGTACATCTACATCACGGAACTCGCCCGGAGCAATCGGTGTGTCGTCGCCCTTGACGCGTAACCCACGGGACTTCAAACCCCCCGGTAAGTTTGATAAAGTACCAGCATCAACTAGCTGACGGATGAGGGCTGTGCCTGCGCGTGCGTAACCCCCAATGATGTGGATCAAACCTAATCCATAGAACCCGAAGCCCGGCACATATACATAGTGCACAAAGTGGTCGCGCTTTAATGTCAGCGGATCTTCCTCGTCCCAGTTACGACGTACAGCCAACACTTCATTAGTGCCACGCTCAATCGTCACAACGTACGGCTTAGCTAAGTCGTCTTCGGCATCATCAACCCCTTCGATACACAGGTCGGCGTGTATCTCAAGCACGGTATAGCGCTCGTCACTTGTTATTGAGTAGCCACCCTCTTCAGCCTTCTTTTTCTCAATATCAGACGGAAACGATTCCGGCTCACCTAACTCAATGTCACGGTAGAAGCCCTGCGACATCAGGCGCTTCATCTCGTTCTTTGTCTTACGCATAACGTGACTTACACGCTCGGCCTGTTCAATGTTTGACGCGCCGTAGGGTACGATTACATCTTCTGCGGGTACGTATATAGATACTTGACGTCCCATGCCGGGGTCAAAGTAGACCTTCTTAAACGCGCTACCTGCAAGGCCCAAGCTATATAACATGCGCTCATGCTCAGGGCGGTACTCGACCATGCGGTCGGTAAGCTGATAGTTCATGTCTGTGCGCACGCGCTCAGCAGCTTCTTCTTTCTCTTTGGTAACCTTACCAAGGATCTTTGTCTTTACCGGCCCCGCTGCTGGAAACGTCTCGCTCATAGTTTCGGCTTGGAACCGAATTGCGGCTTCGGCAAGGATTGTAGAGTACACGCCACATGCGTCGTCCCACGGCTCTGTGCGTTCTTCGTACTTAAAGCCTAGCACGTCAAGGCCTTTAACAAATGTGTCGGCCCACTCTTTACGTGACCCAACGTCGGCTTCGACAAGATCAATCAGCTCCGTGGACAACTCTTCTAGCACGCTTTCATCAAGAAGCTCAGCTAAGTTTTCACCAAACTCACCTTCTTCGTCGTCATTTTTTGATGGGCCAAAACTAATCTCAACCCCACCATCTTCTAACTCTTCAATCTCGATACCCGATTCATCATCTAGTGGTAAGACTGCTTCGATGCCAATTTCTACACCGACATCTTCTTCTTCGTCACGCCCAAGCGGGGCAGCGTAAAGACCCTTATCCATTGAACTTGTTGCCATGATCTATCCTTGTTAATAATACCCGCCACGCCTACGCGACTTAAAATACTTAATTTCATCTGGTTCATCGGATGGTAGCCGAATGAAACCGCCTTGGCGAAACCGCATTAACGCCATTACTGTCGAGTCCACCAAGTCATCGTGGCTCATAAACGGAAATCCAGCAATTTCTTCAATCACTTCTTCCCCCCACCGGGTTTGCGGAACCCAGCATATACCCGACGCCACAATGTCTGATACAGAGTTTAACCGCGCTAACTTGTCACCGCTACCCCTATGAGGTGTAAATTCTCCCACAGGAATACCCATCCTACGCATTTCTTGATAGAGCGCGGTACCGGCGGACTTCTTCTCTACGATGAACGCGTCGGGTTCCCACTCAGCATACTCTTCTAATGCCATGGCTTTTAGGGCCGGAAACTCCATACGCTTCTTGATCGAATTTAGCAGAATGATGTTGTACGCCGAGGTCTCTTCATTCAGGAACACCCCCCACGTGGTAAGCGCCGTAAAGTCAGCCCTGTTGTGAGTCTCTGCCGCAGCGTCAAGTGACATGATGATGTACTCGCACTTGGGCGGATCTTCTTCACTCCAAATGTTCCACCACTCACGCTTAACGACTGAGGCTTCCTCGGATGTCGGATTCTGCTGGTACTGCGAGTTCCACTGGAACACGGGCATTGACGCCTTGGTGCGCAGCAGCGCAGCCATATCGAAGAACTCAGGCCACAGGGGCTTCTGAATAATGTCCCCAGCCTTGGTCTCTACATCTAGTATGGCTGGGAACTCTACGACGTTGTACTGATCTGAGCCCTCGTTTTGCCCCATGTCCCGAGTCACGCGCCCAGTCAAGTCATCTTGGTGCCAGCGAGTTTGCACAATTGCCACTCGCCCACCGGGCATAAGACGAGTACGTGCGCCATAAGTAAACCACTCGTAGGCTTTCTCAAACACACTAAAGTTCCCGTTAATGATGTCTTGCTCGTTGTGTGGGTCGTCTACTAATAGCAGGTCAGCACCACGTCCCGCCAAGGCGGAGCCAACACCACAAGCAAAGTACTCACCCCCAAAGTTTGTGTTCCACCGGCCCGCTGACTTACTGTCAGACGCCAAAGTTACTCCGGGAAATATCTGTTTGTACAGGTCGGAATCAATTAAGTTACGCACTTTACGGCCAAAATCTACGGCCAGATCTGTGGTGTGGGACACCATCAAGACTTTTTTATTAGGGTATTTACCTAGGAACCACGCCGGGAAGTAAATAGACACGAGCTGAGATTTACCGTGCCGAGGCGGCATGTTCACGCACACCCGGTCTTCGTTACCCTCTGCAATATTCATCAACAAGTTAGCCAAGATGCGGTGGTGCTTGCCCACCTTGTAGTCTGGCTGCATGTGCCGACAAAACGCGATCAGGTCGTTGCTACACGCCGCGCTTACCTGCCGTGTGCCGAGCACGTCAGCTATTTTCTCTATCTCTGCTTGTTCTTCGACCGAAAACGAGTCTAGGTTATCCAGCATCTGCTGAATTTCTTCGTCTGTGAAGTCAAGTACTGCTTCAGCGGTCGTTGTCATCGCACTCTTCGCTGTCTTCGGGCTCATATACTGAGCCTGCGGGGGTACTTAACCCCAATTCCGCGTCCACATCTATGATTTCGCCGCCCATTTCAACACCACTGGGCACTAACATAGTTGGGCGGGTTAGTTTTTGCAGTTTCTCACGCAGTTTGTGGCGTAAATCGTCTGTTGTTTGGTGTGTGACCGTGACTTCGTGCTTCTCAGTGAACAGCCCAACGTCCGATACCTTACCCAACAGCTCCAATGCACGGATTCTGATGCGGGGGTCTGGGTTTTGTGACTCTTCTAGTAACTTGTTAGTGACTAAATGGCGTACTTCAACCGCGTGGTTCACCACTTGGCGCCCATACTCATCAAGGTAAACCCGTAGTGACTGCAAAGATGCTGGGGTGAGCGAGCTTGCGCGCTGTGTGGTAACAGCTTTACTGGTCTTTTCGGAGTTTGCGGCGTACGCAGTGGTTAACACAGCCGCCGCCTCGCGGTCTTCGTCAGAAGTTGTCACGTGCAGTTCGTGTTCTACAAGTACTTCAATAGACCGGCACGCAGCCTCAGCCCGCTGACGCAAGTCAAAGTAAGGTGTGTCAGGTGTAATCTCAACACCCAATTCTGGCACAAGGGTAATTGTCATAGACGCAAGTCAAAAGTGACTGATGCACCGAATATACCAAAAAAATATACAAAGTCAACCACCCTATATTTTGTACGGGGGGCCTTTCCCTATTAGAGGGGGGTAGGGTTTGTACCTAGCTGTATAAAAACACAGGGGGTAGGGGGGGGGTATTTCGTTTGGTGGGTATTTCGTTTGGTGGTACCTGCTTGTGTGGAATAGTAATACTACAACAGACTAGGGACTCCTAACCATACAGCGGGGGGTCGGGGTACGGTGGGGTTACGCCGTGCCACATTTTGATTATCATATCTTGTTAGGGAAACCCTAACAGTATTTAATTGTGCGTTTCCCTTGTGAAATGTGACATAGTCTGGCATAATAGAATCATCGGTTGGGAAATGGTTTCCTAATCGATATAACCTTAATAGGATGGAAATCATGAAAGCTATTAGTTCAATCATCGCTACGGCGATCGGTCAGTATGTTGGTGCATCGGTTAAAACCGATAAGATCAAGGTCAAGACGGTCGACACCCTGGTGAGCGAGGGTATCACTAGTGAAATGCTAGTGGCACCCAAGAAGGGCGAGGATGTAGTGTTCTACGGTTCGGTGAAAGCGGCGGTGGTCGCGGGCTTTGCCAGTAACGTGCAAGCGCTATTAGACAAAGACACCAAGACCTTGAGTGATTCTCAAAAATCGGACAAACGCTACTGGCAACAACAAATCGGATCCAAGATCAAGGATCTACGCAATGCATTGGTCAAGCGCGAGGCGCAGGGCGAGGACGGCGAGGCGAGAGGAAACGTCGCATCGTTCGAGGCTAGGCTTAAACGTGATCTCGCAAAGTACATTGCACAAATCGAGAAGGGCGAGGCGTTTGAGTTTCCCGCAGTTGAAATGCTCAAACACCTGAAAAGCGCAAGCGTATTGATTAAGTAAACCCTAACTAATTAGACCCCGCTCCGGCGGGGTTTTTTTCGCCTGTACTTTTCGCATATCTTGTTAGGGATTCCCTAACAGACTGATACCAGTTCCTAAAGCGGCGGGGCGTCCAACGCTTTGTAAGTTCCGTGTAATGTTCTAAAACCGCGAGGCACATGCACTATATTGCATGCGATTTTGTTAGGGATTCCCTAACAGACTGATACCAGTTCCTAAAGCGGCGGGGCGCCTAATGTTCTGTAAGTTCCGTGTAATGTTCTAAAGTTCTTGTAATGTTCGTTTTTTAAAAATGAAAAGGTTACTTTATAGTTTTGTACCAAAGCATTGTATGTAATGCAGGAAGCAGGCAGTTCGAAGTAAAAACTACATATCATATCTTATCTAAATCTATCTATTCTTATACTGTTCTAAAGTTACCTTTTTTTAGAGAAAAGGCTAAGAACCTTTTTTTGGACTTCCAATTCCTTGCGTTTCCGCGCCACTGTTCAAAATATTTCTAGGTAGGGGTGTATACCCAGAATTTACCGAACTTGGTAACTTATGAACATAATCAACAACTTGCACAGCTACAATATAGAACATTACACGAACATTTAGGAACATTTACTTCTACCCACGTTTAGTCACGAAACACTTGACAAACACACCAAACTGTGTTATACTATAGGTTGTTCAGTAGGAATTCGCCTACAAAACAAAAAGTTAGGGAATCCCTAACAAAAAGCGAACATTACCCGTAAGGAAGAAAATCATGAAATTCGCGTTTGTACCCAAAGCCCAATACAAAATCGGGCAAATCATCAAAGTGCATGGCAAGCCCATGCGAGTAGAGAGTTACACCCACACGGGCAAAAACGTCACAGTTCACACGCTTGAGGGCGCACCACGTTTTGAGCGCATTGTGTGCATATGCACCGATGCCCAACCAATTCAAGCCATTTAGTTTAGGAGTACACCATGACACATTACCATCTGCTTATATGCACCCAGTGCTACGCCGAGCGTATCCCACCGAACCGAGCAAAACTTGGCTACAAAACCTGCATGAGTTGCGGCGAGTCAATCGCACGTCAAAAGAAGCACACCATTGCACCCATGAACAAATCGAACTATATGTTGTTCACCGACCCATCCCTGCTCAAACAACTCAACCCCAAACGGACGGAGACATAACATGATTACACGCGGCGTCATATGCGTAGAACGCATCGTCAAAGGCAAAGTAGTTTGGCTACCAATCGACAACCAATGGGCACATCGCGAATGGGTTGGATGCTTTTCTCTGTTGAGATAAAAAGTGAGTTAGGGAATCCCTAACAAACTATCAGAACGTACCATATCTTTGGAAACACTTGACAAACGTACCAAAGTATGGTACAATATATACATCGACTGGGAATTCACCCGCCGATACACCGAGTTAGGGAATCCCTAACAAGTTAGGGCGACGGTGCGAAGCACTGGCAAACTAACAACAAACCAACCCGTAAGGAAGAAAATCATGAACTCACCTACTATCAACGCACCAAGCGTAAACGCCCCTACTATCGCATCAAGTGCTGTGTTTATCGACCTAAGCATATCGTCATGGACTGGGCGCAAGCTAGACAAACGTGCATCGACCAGTATCACCGACCAAGCAAACGCGGCGCGGGGTGTTGCCAACGTGTCCAAAAAACTGCTCGGAGACTGCGCCGAATTGGACGCAGTAAGTAAGTTTGCGGCCAACGCACGTAACATCCACTATGGCATGACCATGCCGTGGTCTGATCTGGGACTGCGTATCTGTCCGTTGCCTGTGTATATGAACAAGTATGAGTCAACCATGGGCACATTACAGACTGAGTTTGCCAAACTGGTGACTACGTTTCTTGACGCATACGACTGGGAAATAAGTCAGGCGCAACTCAAACTGGGTAGCCTGTTCAATGCTGATGAGTACCCCACGCGTGACAGTCTGGAGTCTAAGTTCAAGTTTAGATTCACGGCTATGCCTATGGCTGACGCGGGTGACTGGCGACTGGACATCGGCAACGAGGCGCAGACCGTGATGAAGTCACAGTATGAGACGTTCTACAACGAACAACTGAGTAAAGCTATGGGTGACGTGTGGAAACGGGCACATGATGCGCTGACCAAGATGTCTGACCGACTGGACTACGCCGACCACGATACGAAGAAGATATTTCGTGACAGCCTAGTAGATAACGTGACCGACATCGTGGAGATGATGGGCGCGTGTAACCTGACGAACGACCCCGTGATGGCTGAAGCCGAGCGTAAGTTGTCCGTCGCCCTGCGTGGTGTAACGCCTGACGCCCTGCGTGAGGATGCCTACCTCCGAGCTGAGACGCGCCGACAAGTGGAGGAAGTTAAGCGCGTCATCGACAACCTGCCATCAATGGGCTTCTAAGTTAGGGAATCCCTAACAAGTTAACACAACCTAACCTAACCATTGCCAAACCTCAAAGGTATTAAATCATGTCTAATTCTGCTATCTCTATGTACGCCCTTGGTCTTGACCAAATCGAAACACTTATACGAGTGGGCGGTGCAAAGCGTACTACCCTCATACAGGGTCACATGGGCACAGGCAAATCGTCCCTGCTCAAGACACTAGGGAAATCCCTACCTACCCACACTACGTGCTATTTCGACTGCACAACAAAAGACTTGGGCGACATAACCATCCCGCAGTTGCAAACCATCGACGACCAAGGGTATGTGCGCTACGTGACCAACGAAGAACTGGGGCTACACCTGAGCAAGCCGATCATTCTGATGGTTGACGAGTACGGCAAAGCCAACCCCGCCGTAAAGAACGCGATGCTACGGTTACTGCTGGAGCGCAAGATGGGCAGTTATGAGTTGCACCCTGACAGCCTAGTGTTTGCGACGACTAACCTTGGGGCAGAGGGCGTGGGTGACTTGTTACCACCCCATGCACGTAACCGCATCACCATTGTCACGTCACGTAAACCAAGCAACATGGAATGGATTGAGTGGGGCGTCAACAACGACATCGACCATACCCTGCTTGGCTGGTGTAAAGATAACCCACAGTTGTTTTACTCATTCGAGGACGTGAAGAACCCCGATGACAACCCGTACATATATCACCCCAAGCAACAACGTGGCTCGTTTGTCACACCGCGTTCGCTCGAAGCCGCATCGGACTGGCTGAAGGTGCGTGATGGTATGGACAGCATGAGTCTGACTGCTACGTTGATGGGCACTATCGGGGAGCGCGGCGCGATGGACTTGATGACGTTCGTGAAGATGGCTGACCAACTACCGACCGCTGAGTCAATCAAGAAAGACCCGATGAACGCCAAAGTTCCTGAGTCTGCGGCGGCTGTGTGTATGGTTGTTTACCGTGCGTTGGCAAGCATCGAGCGCGAGTGGGTTGATGCGTGGATGGACTACATGGGACGCCTTGACAAAGAAGCACAGGGTATGTTCGCCAATGGGGTACGCGCACCCAAGTACGCCAAGCAGTCGATGGTTATGACAAACAAGAAGTTCTCCGCGTGGGCACTGGCTAACAACCACCTGTTCACTAGCGAGAAGAAATAAGTTAGGGAATCCCTAACAAACTAACAGGAGAACGATATGTTAATGATAGGCAAAGAACTTACCGCCGAGCAACGTCTGAGCAAGGCAGTTGTAGCGATTATGAGTAACGACAAGTACGTGGCACTTGCAGGGGTGTTGATGATTGGCAAGCGTAGTATCGACGACGACTGTCCGACCGCATACACCAACGGACGCGATGAAGGGTATGGGCGCGCGTTTGTCGATTCGTTGAATGACGCTGAGTTACGGTTCTTGATACTGCACGAGTGCTATCACAAGTTATACCGCCATTTGATTACGTGGCGCCATCTGTATGACCAGAACCCCAAACTGGCTAACCTCGCGTGTGACTACGTTATCAACCTGAAGATCGCTGACGACAACGGGGATGGGTGGGCGTCAATGCCGTCCCGTGATGGGGAACACATCGGTGTACTTGATGAGAAGTACCGTGACATGGATAGTGCCCAAGTCTATAAGTTGTTACTGGATGAGCACGGTGGTGACTCCGGTAATAGTGAGGGTGAGGGCGAGGGCAAATCGGGGTCTGGTATCGGTGATGGCGGCTTAGACAGCCATGACTGGAAAGGCGCGCAAGGTCTTGACCCCGAAGAAGCCAAGCAGTTGGAGCGTGACATTGACGAAGCGATACGCCAAGGCGCACTAGCCGCAGGAAAGCTCGGCTCTGGAGGCGACCGTGACTTGGAAGCGTTACTACAACCGAAGATCGATTGGCGTGAAGTTCTACGTGACTTTATCTCAACGACCTGCGTGGGTAATGACTACTCTACGTGGAGGCGACCTAACCGTAGGTTTGTGTCATCAGGCTATTACATGCCATCAGGTGTGAGCGAGAGCGTAGGTGAGTTGGTCATCGCTATCGATATGTCTGGGTCGATTGGGGCGCGTGAGCTGTCGCAGTTCTTGGGTGAAGTCAAAGGCATATGCGACAACGTGCACCCTGAGAAAGTACGCCTACTGTACTGGGACACCGAGGTCTGCGCGGACGAAGCGTATATGGCGCATGAGTTGGATACGCTCACCGAATCGACCAAACCTGCGGGCGGTGGTGGTACTACCGTGACCTGCGTACCTGAGTACATAACAAAGCATGGCATCAAGCCGCAAGCTGTGGTGGTGCTGACTGACGGCTACCTCGGTGGTGAGTGGGGTCAGTGGAGTGCGCCTGTCCTATGGTGCATCGTAGATAACAAACACGCCAAGCCCGATGTGGGTACGGCAGTATACGTGGAGTATTAAAAATGACTGAAGTAAAACCATGCCCGTTCTGTGGCAGTAGTGAGTTCGAGATTCGTGAGCGCGTGATGGAGGGCAAGAAAGGCTACCCCGTTACGTTACTGCACTGGTGCTACCACGACCGTGCTCACGCAAACAAACCCATCGAGCGTGTAGGCAATACACGTGATGAGGCAATCGCCGCGTGGAACAAGCGCGCATAACAAGTTAGGGACTCCCTAACAAACTAACCCAAAAGGAACGAAGATGAGATTCAATACATTTGACCAAGTAGCCCAGTGGTACAACAACACCAAACCATTAGGCGGTACGGATAACAAAGGCTTAGACATACGCCCCATCGGTGCGCGCCGATACAAACACTCACGCATCAAGAAGTATGACGAGAACACGTACGCCCTACTTGACGGGTACTTTGACCCCGACTTTGGGCGCACCCTTACCCCAATCGAATACATAAAAGGTATGTCGGCGGTGCTGTGGTCACGTCGCGGTGGTGAGGAGTACATCCGCATCCGCAACCTGCCTGTGGGGTGGGTTAACTTTGCCCGCGCTGACTTTCACCAACGGTATCTACCTAACACAATGCAGTACTTACAACACAAGTCGGGCAAGCATGAGGTACGTGTCGTAACACCCCAAGGCGTAGTTGATTACGCGCTACCAAAGACGCCGCACGACGAAAACACCCCTGATGACGGTGCGTTTCTAGAGTTCAAGCGTGACGGGGATAAGTGGATACGTGTGAGTGCGCTGATTGTTGTGCCGTCTACCCGCATCGACAAAGGGCTGAAGAAACAGTTGAAGCCCACCATCGAGGAGTTCTATGCGCAGATGCAAGTGTTAGCACCCATGCTAGATATGCGTGATTACAGAAACAGAAATCAGTACTATCACACGTTGACTGATTATCTGACGGAAGCAGATGAAGCCCTGAGCGTCTGGAGGTTACGTAGGGCGATTAGTAAACATATACCTAACAAGATAGCACGTGAGATTTTGTCAGAACCTGAGCATGAGGTACGCATGACGTTTATGGCAGTAGTTGCATACGAGATTGGTTTGTATGACGTAGTAGATGGCAACAAAACTATTACGCATATGCGCGAAGCGTACAACAGATTTATGAACACCGCCCTTGGGCTAACCACAACACAGGAGGTTTGAAATGAACTACGCACAAAATTTAGTAATAGAGGTTGAAGCGTACCACGCAAAGATAGCTAGCCGTCAAGCAAAAGAGATAGAAGCGCTTACCGAGGAGGAGAGGGTTGGGACAATGTCGCAAGTAACGTTGGTTGACGGCGTGTACGTTACAAACGGTCTCGGACTATTTATAGCCGAACTACGTAGGGTAAATAAGAACTTACAGTTTGCGGCAAACAGCACGGAGTGGGCAGGAAGCATGTTGCCGTGGACGGCAGACAGTCTGTCCGTGTACTACAAGGGTGACCGCTACGTTATGGCTATGGTCGCATACGGTGACACGGTGGGTGTACGTCGGAGTGAGGTTAAGAAGTTTGCTGTGTTCTCGCGCAAGATAGAGAACGCTAAGTATGGGTCGCACCGTGACCAGTTTCACATGGCGGCAAGTGTTGACTTGGACAAGGCTGTTAAGAACTTTAAGCGTTACGCTATACCCTACGCACCGTACGAGATTGCGCAGGTGTCATTGAGGGCGGCTGTACAGTGCGTAGACCACGTGAAGACCAAGCCAAGCCATACACTACGCGAAGCAACCCGTAACGTGAAGTCAAACGAGTCGTTCTGGGATGACGTGCTACGCCTGTATGAGTCTGGGCATAAGTTCTCATCACCGACCGTTAACGCTGAGTTCCAAGCTATGGTGGACGCCAAACGTGAGGAGCGTGAACGCGGTATGAAGGCTACGCACCTGTGCGCGGTGGAATTGTGTTACGACGGTAGGTTCTCGCTTACTAAAGTCTTGGGTGTGAGCAGCAACACGGCATACAAACAACTACCCGCTACACCACCTATCAATGTTACGCAAGAGGAATTACCCGAAGGCATACAGCAGAAGCTAGCACTACTTAGCATGATGGGTACGGATGAATACGTCGAGGACATAGGCGTACGCGCACACGACTGGCTTTACTGGGTACACATTGATGGCAACGAAGTTTGATAAATCACATATGGGTAGGCAGGTACTTAAAATATTGGACATGCTACACGTGAGTATGTTAGGAACCCCCCTGCCAACTGATGACAACAACATCTATCGTGTGGATATGAGAGGGCTCCCTTGCATAGAGGTTATGTGTTTCGGTGACGGATTTGTTGACTCCCTATGTGATGGGGAGTATTATGGCGTGGACGCTCTACCCGACTGGGTTAAAGAACGTATCGCTATTCTCATGCTATGCCGCGCCGCACCACCTATGCCCACGATAGATGGGGTTGGTCGTCGTATATCTGAAAACATTTTTTGGGTGTTTGCACCCACAACTAAAGTTAGGGAATCCCTAACAAAACAGGAGAGCGAAGATGAGTAAAAAAACTAAATCTGTTACTCAGCAGATACGTGAGTTTATTGACAAAGGGTACTCGGTTAGACGTATCACTGACAAGTTGGGTTGCAAGCCACAACGGGTTTACGCAGTGCGCTACCAAGTAAACAAAGCTAGAGGGCTTGGCGCTATTGGTGCTACCGTGCCGAATCCGTTAGACGGCATAGGTGTACCACCTAGACGTCGAGGTCGTCCGCGTCGCGTCGCATTATCGGAAACTGGTATCAGTTTGCCCGTACAGCACGCGCCGATTGTGGTCACGCCAACCCCACAAACGCTTAGCCTGTGGACACACATTAAAAACTTTTTTGGAGCCTGAAATGAAAGATATACAACGTAAAGAATTACACCGCGTACTCGCGTTTGTTGAGTCACTTAGATGCACGTACAAAATTATCACCGATGATGGTGAGGAGTTCGGTACATTGGTAGTAGCGCCCGTTAAAACTAAAAGACCGCTGACGTACGCGTACGGTGAGATTTCTAATTGGTACAGACCGTACATTGACTTGAACGCGGGTGTAGGTGTCGTGCAGGAAATACCGTTTGGTAAGTTCCCCCCTGAGACGATTCGCAGTGGGTTGTGTTCATGGCTTACCAGAGAGTGGGGCAAGGACACCTACACCACGGCAATTACGGACACGCATGTCGAACTGATGCAGACATCCGTATAACATGGCAACGCCTGAATCAAAAGTAAAGGCAAAAGCTGTCGCACAATTGAAGGCACTTGGCGCTTACTATTTCTACCCTGTTACTGGTGGGTATGGTAGTAGCGGAGTGCCTGACATTGTGGGTTGCTATAACGGCGTGTTCTTTGGTATTGAGTGCAAGGCGGGTAAGAACAAACCCACGGCGCTACAACAAAAGAACCTAGACCGTATAGCAGAGAACGGCGGCATAGCCTTAGTAATCAACGAAGAAAACTTAAACGAAGTGACATCATGCCTAAAACAAAACAAATCGTCCTGACAGAAGAAGATCTTAGAGTACGCGCCCGTAAGCTATGGAAGTCAGACCACAACCAACAAGAGTGGGTACGCTCGGTCGTATGGCTTGGGGAGCGGTGGCTACTGCACCCATCAAACCCCCCTGCTAAATGGGGCACGGGGCGGAACAAATGACTAAACGTATAACCGTGGAAGTAGCCGAGAGCATAGACGACATACGAGATTTTATACAGGGGCAGACAGGGGTGCGCATGACGTATGTACAAGTCTTTGACCACTTAATTTATTTCTACATCAAACATGCTAACGAACCACGTACTAAGTGGGCGCCAATAGTAAAAGGGAAGAAGACATGAAAACGTACACTATCACGCTCAACGAATGGGAAGCCGCGTACATTGGCGACCTGATCGCTGACGATTTGGATGCACTTGAATCAATGCTTGACCCGTCCGTGTCGGAGGTGCGGCGTCAACTATCTATAACGTATTCGTTCTGGCAAGACATGCTGGCACAGAAAGAGAAATCAACATGACCGAATTTAATTTTGCTAGAAAGCTATGGGGCGACTGGAAGACCGACATTGCGATTGCGCAAAAACGCACTACGGTAAAGATGGATGGCGTGTACAACGAGCCCTCAAAGCCAGCGGTTAGGCCGGGCGCGGATGACCACCAAAAGTACCCAAGTCTTAGAGGTGGCACCCTGTACTACCAAGACGGTAGAGTCGAGAAGATGAAGCGATGAAATGTCCTACCTGTAACGCATGGACGTTAACAAAAGAAACACGTACGCGGGTAGACGGCAGTAAGCGCCGAACCTATGAGTGCGCTAATGAACATAGGTTTCGTACCAGCGAGGTAGTGGTTGCTGTCAAGCGCGGTACGAAGTACGCGAAGTTCAGGAAGGTAGTTACCCGTGCGGAAACGAAGTAAGTACAGACCAAGAAACGTTATCGTCAACCCGATCGGCTACGTTATAGAAAGCATGACGCCCATAACTCAGCACGACTCGTTCGCAGTGGACCTGCGGCTGAAGAATCATCTAGCGTTAACCCTGTTGACCCAAGGCAGGGCGACGCGCAAAGATATGGATGTACTCATAAGCGCCCTGAACATGACCGAATCGTTGTGGAGGCTAGGGCATGGGCGTGAGTACCGGAGTGTTGTTGACGCAGGGCTACGTGCGTTACGTTCTGTTGGTAGTAGGGGGCTTGCCACAGATAAGTTCATACTAAACGCCACAGAGATGGCGGCGATCAACGAGGCAATGGAACTGCATGACGCGCAGTTAGATGTAATCACAGTAAAGGATATGGACAGCGCGTTAAGAATTGTGTATGACGAGATTAAATATAAACGGGCAACGCCCATACAGGAGAAGAACACATGACACGAGAAGAACTAATGGCTGATGACACGCAGTACTGTTGCTACTGCGGACAAGAGAAGGTACGGTTTCAATGCTGTGGTGAGAACCACTTTCAGACCTTTGCGCAAATGCCCGCTGATGAGCGGCAAGAGTTCTTGGACAACGAGGAGTAAGACATGACCGAGCGAATTGTCACAGACGCAAACGGGCGTAAGCACATAACCACGGAGCCAATGCCGATGCAGGCAAAGCGTGAATGGGTTGGACTAACATCAGAAGACTACGACTCAATGCGTCCCCGTGTGCCGTACATAGTCAATGACTTTACATTTGCTGATGTTGCAGCAATTGTTGAGGACAAACTAAAGGAGAAAAACACATGACTGAAGAAGACGAGTACGCCGAACTGGGGAAGCTCTATACCAAGAATCTGGCCGCTGCTATGCGCAAAACCTTGGACGATGCTTGCAACAAATTTCCTGCGTACAAAGAGATGACCCCGCCCGAGCAGGAGTTCATTAAAGTGATGGTGGCGGCAAATCTAGGCGGGCACTACGGCGGCTTTAACAACAAGGAGAAGAACACATGAACGAGACAGCATTTAACGACTGGTGGGATACGCCTTACACCCCAACAAACAACCCGTTTACACCGGAAACACCAGCGTGGTGGAGTTGGGAGGCATGGCAAGCGGCTACTAAAGTGGAGCGTGAGGCGTGTGCAAAGGTGTGTGACGAAATCGTGGCCCGTTACAGACACGCAGACGATGCTCCTGAGATGGTTGCCGCCAACTGGTGCGCCGACGGCGTGCGCGCAAGAGGCAGTGTTTAAGTTACTACTGGCTTTGTTGATGCTACCAACATCAGTAATGGCTGTGCCGTACTCTAAGCAGGCTAAATGTCTGGCTGATAATCTGCACTACGAGGCACGTGGGGAGAGTCTGGCGGGTATCAGGGCGGTAGCTAACGTAGTCTTAAACAGAGTCGCAAGTAAGCGTTGGCCTAATTCAATTTGCAAAGTTGTGTACCAAAAAAAGCAGTTTAGCTGGGCAAACGATTACAGGGCTAGAAACCCAAGGCTGGTGGCGTACACACAGAAGGTGCAACGGGTTGTTGCCACGGCAATTGCAGGCAGGTTGAAGGACAACACGCGAAGGTCAACGCACTACCACACAATAGCTGTTTACCCGCAGTGGGCGGGCAGGTTGGAAATGACTGAAGTAATTGGGTTCCACGTTTTTTATAAATATCACAGGAGAAAGAAATGACTTGCAACGACTGCGAACGATACAAACTGAGCGCGTCCATGTGGCGTGCCGAAGCATACAAACACGCGGGTACGCCCTTACCGTGGGAGCCCGAAGAACTGCTACGCAAAGAGTATGAGCGTGGGTATGCAGACGCTATGAAGCCGCAGACCCCCATACCCCCAAAGGAGAAACAAAATGACTGATGTGGAAAGAGAGTTGGATTTCCAACTGGGCGACTTACAACGCGAGAACGCCGCGCTACGCCGACAACTAAGCGCGACGGTGGATGAGACCTTGCATCTGCGCCACACACTACAACACATATACGCCAAGACTTTGTTGGCGTTAGAACCAAAAGGAGTAACAGAACATGACGACAAAGATTCTTACTGACGCCTTATACCGTGGCGCCAACGATACAAGCGCCGATGATATACAGCATGGGGGCTCACACTACAAAGACATGGCAATACAGCCGTGGGCGGTGATGGAGGCCGTGCTGACACACGCCGAGTTTGTCGGGTTCTTGAAGGGCAACATCATCAAGTACAGCCTGCGCCAAGGCAAGAAAGACAGTCCTGACGCAGACAAAGCCAAGCACTACATGCAGAAACTAAAAGAAGTTAACGGAGAATGGTGATGGGAGCAAACGTAGGCAACACCAAGTCAGAGCGAGAAACCGCCCGTCTGTTAGAACTTATATCCAAAGCGCCGAAACCAACTACGGATGCTACTCCAGAGCCAGAGAAGTCGCGTAACGATAAATGGAAAACCAAAGCTATGGCGGGTATGGGAATAAAGTCTCGTGGGCGAGTGAACAAAACGAAGGGTAGATGATGGACATAATAACGATTGATTTTGAGACGTACTACGACCGTGACTTTAGCTTGACAAAGCTAACCACGGAAGAGTACATACGGAGCGACCGATTCGAGGTTATCGGCGTGAGTGTGAAAGTTAACAACGAAGGAACGGAGTGGGCAAGTGGAACACATGAACAAATCAAACAATGGCTCCAAGGATCGTTTAAATGGTCTGAGTCTCTCGTCTTGGCGCACAACACCCTTTTTGACGGGGCTATCCTTAGTTGGCGTTTCGGTGTTAACCCTCGGGCTTGGCTTGATACTCTTTGTATGGGGCGTGCCATACACGGCGTGGAAGTTGGGGGTTCTCTTAAAGCTTTGGCTGAGCGATACAGCCTTGGGGAGAAAGGCACGGAAGTACTCAACGCCCTCGGTAAGGGACGACTAGACTTTAGCGAAAGCGAGTTAGCGCGTTACGGCGACTATTGCATCAACGACGTGGAGTTAACGTATAAGTTGTTTAGCCGCCTCGCACGTAAGTTTCCCAAACAAGAGTTGAAGATCATTGATATGACGCTACGTATGTTTATAGAGCCACGACTTGAGTTAGATGTGCAGTTGTTAGAGCGCCACCTAGAGCAGATCAAAGCAACTAAAGGAGAACTACTGGCGGCATCGAGCGCGGACAAGTCTGACTTGATGAGTAGCAACAAGTTCGCCGAACTACTGCGCGGCTTGGGCGTGGTACCGCCTATGAAGATAAGCCCGACTACAAACAAGTCAACGTATGCGTTCTCTAAGACTGACCAAGAGTTCTTAGCACTGGCTGACCACCCTGACGACCGAGTGCAGGCGTTAGTAGCGGCACGTCTGGGTAACAAGTCAACGCTTGAAGAGACACGCACACAACGGTTCATCGACATCGCATCGCGTGGTAACTTACCCGTACCCATCCGCTACTACGCCGCACACACTGGACGGTTCGGTGGGGACGATAAGATCAACCTGCAAAACTTACCTAGCCGTGGCGCTAACGGCAACCAGTTGAAAAAGGCTATGGTTGCGCCCAAAGGCTACACTATCATTGATGCGGATTCCTCACAGATCGAAGCACGTGTGTTGGCGTGGTTGGCGGGGCAGGACGATTTGGTCGAAGCGTTCGCTAACCGGGAAGACGTGTACAAGAAGATGGCATCAGCTATCTATGGCATCGCCGAATCCGACATAGATAAGAGCCAACGGTTTGTGGGTAAAACTACAATCCTTGGTGCGGGGTACGGCATGGGCGCGTTGAAGTTTCAAGTGCAGTTAAAAAACATGGGCGTGGATGTGGGGTTAAACGAAGCCAAACGCATCATCGACATCTACCGACGCACGAACGACGCGATTGTAAAACTGTGGCGGCAGGCGCAGGTCATGCTCACTAACTTGTCACGGGGTGAGGTAGCGCCGCTTGGGAAGGTAGGGGTCGTTCAAGTTATGCCAAAAGATTCGGCGATCAAACTACCCAGTGGGTTACTCATGCGATACGACGACTTGCAGTTTGAGCAGAATGAGAAAGGCGTACAGTTTCACTATAGAACCCGCCGTGGGCGTACAAAAATTTATGGTGGGAAAGTGATTGAGAACGTCTGCCAAGCCATTGCTCGGTGTATCATTGCTGAACAGATGTTGCAGATAGCCAAGAAGTACAAGGTTGTGCTAACTGTACATGACGCGATTGCTGTATGTGTACGCGACGCCGAAGCCGAGGACGCACAGGCTTACGTAGAGAAATGCATGCGCTGGGTACCCGCATGGGCGGAAGGACTGCCCGTCAATTGCGAGTCCGGTGCCGGTAAATCTTATGGAGATTGTTAATGGTTAAAGTCCCTGCGTGGTCGTTCTCATCTATCAAAACGTTTGAGCAGTGCCCTAGAAAGTTCTACCACCTAAAGGTTGCGAAGGACTGCAAAGAAGACCAAGGTGCTGAGCACTTGTTATACGGTACTGCATATCACGAGGCCGCAGAACACTACATTAGGGACAACACACCATTACCACCGCAGTTTGCGTTCTCAAAAGGGGTGCTTGACAGCCTGAAGAACCGCCCCGGCAGGAAGCTGTGTGAGTACGAGATGGGGCTTACCGAGAACTTAGAACCGTGCGGGTTTAAAGATCCCAACGTGTGGTGGCGTGGTATCGCCGACCTAATCATATTAGAAGATGGTGGCACGGCGCGGGTAGTTGATTACAAAACGGGCAAGTCCGCTAAGTACGCTGACAGGGGGCAGTTAGAATTGATGGCGTTGGCTATCTTCAAACACTTCCCAGAGGTTACGAACGTGAAGGGCGCATTGCTTTTTGTTATTGCCAAAGCGTTCCCAAAAGCGGCATACTCTAAGGATGACGAACCAAAGATGTGGGAGAAGTGGTTACGCGACCATGGACGCATGCGCCGTGCATACGAGACCGACGTGTGGAACCCCAACCCATCAGGACTATGTAAGAAACACTGCGTGGTGCTAAGTTGCCCGCACAACGGAAGGAGTTGATATGCCATACAAGAACCCCAAAGACCGCAAGAAACAGGTCAACGCACCTGTAGGTAGCCCTACGTTTGAGGCCCGCATGGAGCGCCAACGCGCCCGTCGTAAGATGGATAAAGAAGGCAAGGACGCCAACGGTAACGGTAAGGCTGATAAGCGCGAAGGCAAAGACATTGACCACCTAAAACTACTGTCCAAGGGCGGCAGTAACAAAGACGGTGTACGCGTTGTCAGCCAAGCAAAAAATCGTAGCCGCAACGGGAAGAAACCCGCTTGACGTGCATCTAGTCTTGAACTAGAGTATTGGAAATAGGTCGTCCGTAAGGTGTGGGTGGGGCGACCGGGGCGTTACGTTTTTTACCCTTTAAACTACACCAGTCAGCACAACGAAATGTTATATGGTCTCCCGTTGGGAACTGACACACTAATAGATATATGTAGGTAGGACGCACACCGCTTCCTACCTACTGGGCTTTACAAAAACGAAAGCGCGAAGTGGAAATAATCAATAACAAGGCACTGTTGCTTACGTTGCGTCACCCGCAAAGAGTGACCACGGTGATACCAAAAAGCAAAGAACTACCCAATAACAAAGTACTTGTTAAGTGGGGCTTAGATGAAGCCAAGGTGCTACGTAACCTGAAGATTCGTGGCATACCCTCCCCCATCCTTGGGACGTACGACTGGCCCGGCCAGTACAAACCATTTGACCACCAGAAGGCCACCTCTGCGTTCCTTACCCTAAACCAACGCGCATTTTGTTTTAACGAGCAGGGTACGGGTAAGACTGGCTCTGTAATATGGGCGGCTGACTACCTGCTCAAGCAACGCCGAATCAAGCGTGTACTGGTGATCTGCCCCCTATCTATCATGGATTCGGCGTGGCGCGCTGACTTGTTTAAGCTCGCCATGCACCGGTCTGTTGACATTGCATACGGTGCCAAGGACAAGCGCCGCGCAATCATCAAAGGCAACGCCGAATTTATCATTATCAACTTTGACGGCGTGGAACTGGTATCAGATGAAATTGCCAACGGAGGGTTTGACCTAATTGTGGTAGATGAAGCCAACGCGTATAAAAACGTTCAGACTAAACGTTGGAAAATTTTGAACTCTTTATTGAAACCCGATACATGGCTGTGGCTGCTTACCGGCACACCAGCGGCGCAGTCCCCGTTGGATGCGTACGGGCTGGCAAAACTGGTTAACCCACAAGCCATACCACGATTCTTCTCAGCGTTCCGCGACCAAGTTATGGTGAAGCTGACAAACTTCCGATGGATACCCAAAGAGACTGCAACTCAGGCCGTCTTTCAAGCCCTACAACCAGCGCTACGCTACACCAAAGACGAGTGCTTAGACCTACCGGAAATGACGTACGTAAACCGCCAAGTCGAACTTACAAAGCAACAGCAGAAGTATTACGACTTGTTAAAGAAACAGATGGTTGTGCAAGCAGCCGGTGAAGAAGTCACGTCTATCAACGCTGCCGTTAACATGAGCAAGCTACTGCAAATCAGTTGCGGGGCCGTGTATTCCGACACGGGCGAGACGTTAGAGTTTGACATCAGCAACCGCTACAAGGTGCTGAAAGAAGTTATCGAAGAGGCCAGCCAGAAGGTCTTGATCTTTGTGCCGTTCAAGCATGTGATTAGTATCTTAACGGCAAAGCTGATTGCCGACGGGATAACCACCGAAGTCATCAACGGTGACGTGCCAGTGGCTCGGCGTACAGACATATTTAAGCGCTTCCAAGAGACAGAAGACCCCCGCGTAATGGTTATACAACCACAAGCCGCCGCGCATGGGGTAACGCTTACCGCCGCAAACACCGTGGTTTGGTGGGGGCCAACACCGTCACTAGAAACCTATGCCCAAGCCAACGCTCGGGTGCACCGCTCGGGGCAACGTCACTCGTCCACAGTAGTTCAGCTAGCCGGGTCACCTGCTGAAAGACACGTTTACAAGTTATTAGATAACAAAATAGACGTACACTCAAAAATAGTTGACCTTTACAAAGAAATACTTGAATAAAGGAGAATTAACCACTATAATATAGATTCCAACATCAACTGGAGAACGAAATGATTGAAGAAACAGCGCCAAGAGTGCCAACAGATAAGTTGGTCAAAGCGTACTTGAAGATGAACGCATCGCTGACTGAAAAGCGGCAAGCGTACGATGCCGAAGAGAAGGTGCTCAAAGACAAGATGGCGAAAGTCAAGTCTGCTTTGCTAGCCTACTGCAAGAGTGAAAATCTGGACAGCGTTAAGACTTCCGAAGGCTTGTTCTTCCGCACAACAAAGCGGAACTACTGGACAAACGATTGGGAGTCTATGGGGAAGTTCGTGGTCGAACACAACGTACCACAGCTTCTGCATGAGCGCTTGCACCAGACCAACCTTAAAGAGTTCTTGGAAGCCAACCCCGACCTGCTACCACCGGGGCTAAACGTGGATAGCGAATACAGCGTAACCGTAAGGAGAAAGTAATGAGCGAACCTTTTGTGCCAATCGAAGAATTGGCTAAACATTTTTCAGTATCCGTATCAACCATACGTGCATGGGTGCGGCAGGGGCATATCCCAAAACATGCCTACCTGAAGATCGGTAACACCTACCGCTTTTCTGTTTCCAAGGTGGTAGCCGCACTATCCACCGCACCAAAAGAAGAACCTGTTGAGTTAGTTGATGCGGTTGACCCAAACCAACTTGAACTTGATTTTGACGCCGAAGAAGATATTTAACCCAAGGAGAAAATTATGTCTGAACTGTCCCTTTTTAAGAACGCCGCCGCCCTTGCTTTGTTGGGCGACGTAAAAGATAACTTGACTGACACACTAGCCGGTTCGTCCGGTGGTGCTACAAATCGCCGCATCAGCATCAAAGGTGGTGTATTCCGTGAAATTCTAAGCGGCAAAGAAGTACGCGTGAACGAAGAGCGCGCTATGAACGTCGTGCTTATTAACGCCGCGCCCATTAGCCGTATGTTCTTTGCAGGTACGTATAACGAAGGTGAAGTGGTTAAGCCTGTGTGCTGGTCTAGCGATACCCAAACACCTGACCCCAAGGTGCCAGAAGACCAACGACAGGCGGCACGTTGCATGGACTGCAAACAAAATATCCGTGGCTCCGCCCCGTCTGGCGAAGGTCGTGCATGCCGATTCCAACAACGCACGGCACTTATGGTAGAAGGTGATTTAGAAGGCTCTGCTGTTTACCAGTTGACCCTGCCAGCTACGTCTGTGTTTGGCGATGCCGAGAAGGGCAAGATGGGCTTACAAGCCTACGGTCGATACCTCAAGGCACACAACACGCATGCAATGAGTATCGTGACCGAAATGCGCTTTGATACATCTAGCCCCACACCAAAACTGGTGTTCAAGGCTGTCCGTCCGTTGGAAGAAGCTGAGTTGCGCAACATGATTGAGATGAAAGATCATGCCGATACCATTAAGGCCGTCACGCTTAATGTGTCACAGATGGATGGCGTTATCCCCGCCGGAGTCGCTAAACCTAGCTTGTTTGTAGAAGCCCCAAAAGCCGAGAAGCCCAAGGCCGTACCTAAACCTGCGCCCGCCGACGAGGAAGAAGTTCCTGAGCCTATGAAGGTCGTAAAGAAAACTGCCGCCGCAGTTGAGGAGAAGTCTGACCTGTCCGATATTGTGGACGAGTGGGACGACTAACCTTTACTTTATGGGGGGTGGGCTAGCTACCCACCCCTGCTTTTTTCGACAACATCGGCGGCTATGGACACTAAAACATTTTTAGAAGCAGTCCTTGGAGATGATGGTTACTACTGTGTATGGGCTAATCGCCCAACCGACTCGCGCAGAGTGCAGAAGTTCTATGACTCCATTGAATCTGTAATTGATGCCGCCCACAATTTTGATGGTGAAGGCTACGACGCGTTCTACGCATTGGGCACGTTTACTGAGGCAGGGTCCCGAGAAGCGCCTAACGTACAACAACTACGCGCGTTCTTTCTGGATTTAGATTGTGGGCCGACAAAAGAATACGACTCTCAAACTGACGCACTGGCGGCGCTGAGAACTTTTTGCAAACAAACAAAACTACCTCGCCCGACGCTGGTTAATTCTGGCAGGGGTATACACGCCTACTGGCCGCTGGTCAAACCTGTTTCACGTGAGATGTGGGTGCCAGTAGCCGAAGACTTTAAGGCGTTGTGCAGAGTTAAGGGCATGCGCGCTGACCCAGCCGTAACCTCTGACGCCGCACGTATCCTACGCGTTCCCGGCACGCACAATTACAAAGATACTCCACCTAACCCTGTGGTACTTGTAGGCTCACTCAGTGAGCCCGTATCGTTTGAGGCGTTCAAAGCTATTATCGATAGCCATGCGTCAGACTTACCACTACCCGCGAGTAAGTACACACCACGTGGGCCTGACCCGTTTATGGATGCGTTAGCTGGTAACTACGAAAGCCGGTTTCGGACCATCGTAATTAAAACCGCCGCAGGTAAGGGATGCGCTCAAATCGGCGAAGTGCTGACCAACCAAGAGAATATCTCAGAACCGCTATGGCGCGCTGGGCTATCTATTGCTAAGTTTTGCAGTGATGCCGATAAGGCCATCCACAAGATTTCTTCTAAACACCCAGACTACGACCCCTACGCTACGCAAGAGAAGGCCAACCGTATCCAAGGTCCGTACCTGTGCGCGAGGTTTGATGAGTACCGCCCCGGCGTATGCCAAGACTGCTCACACTGGGGGAAGATCAAATCGCCGATTGCGTTAGGTCGTGAGGTTATTGAGGCCAGCGAAGAAGACAATATCGTAGTCCAACCGGCGATTGGTACAGGTGACCCAAACCCGCACACATATGTCATACCGAAATACCCGGAGCCATATTTTCGCGGGAAAAACGGCGGCGTGTTTATGCGCGGTAAGGGTGACGACGACGAACCCAAAGACCTACTGATCTATGCCAATGACTTGTATGTCGTGCGTAGGTTGCATGACCCCGAGTTTGGAGAGTCTTTGGTGCTACGGTTGCATTTACCCCGCGATGGTGTTCGGGAATTTACGATACCGTTGGCGGCTATAGGGACTAAAGACGAGTGCCGTAAGTATGTAGCCCAGAACGGGGTAGCAGTTTTAAATGTAGGCGCAATACAGGAGTATCTTATGAAGTGGGTTAACAATTTACAGTTCACAGCAGAGGCCACGGAATCTCGTAGGCAGTTTGGCTGGACCCCCGGCAACGAATCGTTCGTGATGGGTAACAAGGAAATATTTAAAGACCGGATCGACATCAATGCGCCGTCGGCGTCAACTAGACTGTTGTTTCCGATCTTTGAGACTAGAGGTACGTACGAGGGTTGGAGAAATACTTTTAACTTTTACAACCGCCCCGGTATGGAGTTGCACCAGTACATGGCGTGTCTGACGTTTGGCTCGGCGCTGATGCAGTTTCAGCCAATCAACGCATGTGTGTTTCACGTCTACAGCCCGGGCTCTGGTCTAGGTAAGACGACCGCTATGTACGCCGGTGCATCGGTGTGGGGCGTCCCCGACCTGCTGGTAATGCAAGAGCGCGACACGTTTAACTCAAAGATGAACCGCGCCGAGGTGTACAAGAACATCGTAGGGTACATGGATGAGATGACCAACACCAAGCCGAGCGACCTGTCGGACTGGGCGTATCAACTTCCTAGTGGTCAACAACGTAACCGCATGGGGCCTCAAGGTAACGTCGAGCGGGTGCGGGGCGAGCCGTGGAAGATGTCGTTTGGCTCTACGGGTAACGCCAGCCTGATCGAGAAGATCTCTTTATACAAGTCTATGCCACAAGCAGAGGCACAGCGGATTCTTGAGTACCGTGCAACACCCGTGCAGTTCGCGACAAAAGATGAGACCGACGTGTTCAGCGCCGCTATAAAAGATAACTACGGCTTTGCTGGGACTATCTTTATTCAGTACGTGCTCAACAACATGGAAGCCGTCAAGTTGCTATTGGAAGAGACCCGCCGAAAGCTGGACGCGGCGGCCGGATTGACCGCAGAAAACCGGTTCTACTCCGCGCAAGCATCGACCACTATTGCCGGGGCTATTGTTGCTAAGCGAGCTGGCCTACATGACTTTGATATCCCCGCACTGGTCAAGTTCATCGTAAAGGTGCTGAAAGAAAAACGCACAGAAGTGCGTGAGATGGATGTGGACGTTGAGGCAACTCTTACCGACTACTTGTCTGAGAACTACAACAATATGCTACGCATAAAGAGTACAGACGACGCACGTAAGCAACCGATTGGACTTGACCATTTAATCCTTCCGGACGCCACCCCAAGAGGGCAGTTCGTTGCCCGCTATGAGTACGACGTGAAGAAGCTGTTCCTACTACCTAAACCGTTTAAGTCTTGGTGCGGCAAGCAACAGTTGAACTACGGCGGTATTGTGGAAGAGTTAAAAGCTGGGCGTACTAAGGCGATTAAAGCAAAGGTACGTTTGGGCAAAGGTACGCACGTTAACTTACCACCCACCGATACTTTGGTGATAGATTGTTCTGGGTTTATGACTGATGAAACTGAAGAGCAGTTGGCTACAAACGCCACGATTTTCACTAAACAGACTTCGACTTGATGACCTTGCACCCGACGGGGTGCGTATCGTTATCCCGTGGGACAGGTTTGGTGTAGGGGCTTCGGTCTTTATACCGTGCGTCAACACCCTAGAACTTGTTAGGCAAGTGCACGAAGTAACGTCTGTAAAGGGGTGGACTATGCACTATCGCCCCGGTATCGAGGTAGGGAAATGGGGGGTACGCGTTTGGAGACAATTGTGATACCATCACTAGCGACAGTTGTCTGTCACTTCGTTCTCCTTGATTAGCCCCCGGCACTAAACCGGGGGCTCTTTTTACTCGTCCTCATCACCCTCGTACTCTGCTATGTTAGCCATGAGTGCGGGCATCATGCCTTTGCTTAGCGTAATGCCGTGATACATCGTCGCGCTGGTAGCCGCATGCTGTCGCATAGACCGTAAAAGGGTATCCAAAGTAATAGCAGCCCCGGGGTGGCGCTGGGAAAACTTTTGAATTTCTTCCATGATGGTATTGCCTGCTACGGTATCCCCCATGCGCATAGCCATGTAATATCCCCGCAGTAACTTGGTACGTTTCTCTGATACGGAACGGTCAATACCCTTTACGTTGGCGTTGATTTCTAGCTGACGGGTGTATTCCGCAGGGGCGAAACCAAAAAACTGTCCCGCCGCATTTGCATAGGACATCTCACCAACAATGGGGTCGCCCCGCATGGTGTTAGCGCCTTCAGTTGCGTAACGGATACTCTTCATGGCGTTTGAGAAGCCCGCCGGTAATATTTTCTCAATACCGCGCTGGAACTCGCCTTCGTAAATCATTTTTACGCCATCACCAATGCGGGTACCGACACCGTAGACCGGCCCAGCCGTTACCGCCAAGGTGGACAAGAGCAAGCCATCTTGACTCTTATAACCTGTGTCAGCTATCAGCAGGTCAGTCAAACCGATTCGGCTAGCGACGTTAACACCCATCAGGTAATTAGCCGCACCGCTATACATGCCCTCACCAAAGAACTTACGCACCGAGGTTTCGGCGTCGTCTTCATCGTCATCCCGGAACATGTTCGCAATCATCATTGCCATACCCATCATAGGTAAGCCCTGCACACCTGCCATTGCCCCAGCCGATACGTATATGCCGAGGATTTGGCGCATCGCCGCGTTACGAACTTCTGGGCTTTCGGACTTCATAGCTTCTTTAGCAGTTTTAAACATCATGTAGTACATTGACGCGCCATAGCGTTTGTACATAAATATGACTTTACCAATAGAGTTCTTTGCAAGAAGCGGGGCACTACCAGCGGAAGCACCGCCGTTAAGTAGTTCAGCTAGGCGCACAGCTTCTTCTGCCGCCGCTTCACGATTAGCCGAAGTTAACGCGTCAATGTCTACTTTCTTTTCCTTAGCCATGCGACCCAACTCTAGGTTGTACGCTGCTATTAAAGCAACTTGGCGGTTCATACGTTCGCCGTGGTGAAAGATAAACCCAGAGTACTTGTTAATGGTGTCAAGCACGGTCGATTTGGGGCCACTTTCTAGCAAGTCGTTTGTCATAGATCGGTCGAGCAACCCGTACTTCACACTCAACGCAGATAGTTCTTTTAATCGCTTAACTTCTTTTGCCGTGCCCTTAGCATCAAAATCATAGTTGTCTAGTGAGAAAGCCCCGGTGGTCTGGTACGTACTCTTACCACTTAACGGGACGGTCATCGTAGCCGTGCGCGTCAAGCCACTACCAAAGAACAACTTAGTCGCGTTACCAAGAGCCGCGCTAGTCTTCCCATACCCATACTTACCACCTAGATACGGCATAACAACCAACGGCACCTGTGACATGTTCACTAATGCAGATGACACGTTAAATCCAAGGGTCCAGCCGAAAGCTGCGGATGTCAGGGCTTTAGACCAACCTGCTACTTCTGGGCGCACCAGACTTTGAATGTGGCTGTTTAGCTCCGTCGCCAGCAAACGCGCTTCGTCACTACGGTTTGTTTTGGTCACATGCTCGTTGATCTGGTCACGTAGCTTATACATCTTTGCGGCGTACTCCAGACTAGCCATCTGGTACGACATGCTCAAAGACCGGTCATAGAACACTTGGGTAGAGTTTGTATCCGCACCGCGAATATCTTTACGGTTGCGGAACGCCTGCGCAAACGCCGACTCAGGTAGGGCATTTTGATACGCCCGCATGACTTCCTCAATAGTTTCGTTGCCGACTTTGTTAGCTTCCATCGTGCGAATCATTTGATTCATAAACGACGACGACGGCGCGTCACGATAAGTCTTGAGGTTGTACCCTTTAAACGTTTCAATGTTTAAAGCCTTAATTTCGGCTGAGGTCTTACCGGCTTCCAAAGTCAACGCTGCGCGGTCACGAGTAACGGCATTAGCGTAGTGCTCAACGTAACGTTCTATGTTACCCTCTGGCCCCTTTGCGTCGTAGGAAATACGGTACTCGCCCTCGCGTGCAAGTGGAAAGTACGGTTCGATCTTGCCTTTGGTAGCGAGTCTCGCCAAAATTTCTTTCTTGAGGTTTTTTGCTACGTCACCACTAACAGACTCATCAATACGAGACATGATCTGGTTAATCAACTTTTGGTGCAGCGTAGCGTATGAATCGCGCATTTGGTTATATATGGCTTGCCCATCGGGGCCTAGCTTTTTCCAGTCCGGTTGCAGACGATCCCACGCCGCGTCGAGTTTGTTACCGCTTTCGTCTGTCTTACCAACATATTTGCTACGATCTTTAGACGGGTCTACGCGGGCTAAGGTACTTTCCATAACGGTAGTATCTAGCGCCTGCAATTTCTCGGGGTTGCCCCTACCCCACTTCTTAATGTTGACCCACGTATCTTCAATAGCGTTACGATTTATATCGACCGCGCCGTTCCACTCTTTCTCAAGCTTAGCTAACGTGGGGGCCATCGGTACTTCTTTAGACGCAACTTCGGTTAGTGCGTTCAGCGGCAAGCCGCGCAAAACGATTTTCTTGGTTACTTCTGGTACTTTTGTGCGTAGGAAGTCAAGAATACCAGCGGCGGTTTCGTTATTAAACGTAGGCAAAGCTATGGTGCGTTTGTCAATAGACTTAAATAAGCTCGCACCTTTGTTTAGCAGGGACGAAGTAAAGACCGCACCAGTACCAATTGAGTCTGAGCCGTGCCCCTGCACAATAGCTTCTATCATGTAATCCGCCGAATCCAACGCGCTACCCATGCTCTTAGTGTTCATACCTAGCATGCTGCGCAGGAAGTTCTTAACCGCGTGAGTAAACCGCTGCCATGCAGTAATTCTCTCGCCCTTGGGGTTAATACCGGCTAAGGTCTGCTGGAATGTTGGGTTACTAAACGCCTCAGCCACAAACTCATCAAGATTTTTAGAGCCGTACGCGGTGCCCAGCGAATCCTTAACGTCGGCAAACAACTGCGACAACTGTTTAGTCAGGGGGTGGCTAGGATTACTTAGCGTCCCCAGTGTGGCGGCGTGAGTCGCTTCGTGCAGTAAAGTCCACGTGTCTAGCCCCGTGTTGGAGTCAAGCAAGATGACACGTTGCGCGCCTGACTTAGCTACGAGATACGCACCAGAACCTTTACCCGCGTCGGGCTGCGCGTCAAACAACTGCTTGAGTAAACCAGTCTTATTCTTGGTCTGAAAGTCCTCAACCATCACTGCGATGTCGGCAGTGCGCAGTACTTTAGCAAGAGACTTAGCTACATCGGCAGTGCGCCCGGTGGTCGTATTAGCGGTAAGTTCTAGCGCAAGGGTAAGGTCGTCCTGCGCAATCGCGTCAAGAACGTCTGGGTGCAGAGTAGTTGCGGCCTGCCGCAAATCTTTTACAAGTAGGCCGGGGTCGCCCTCAAACTCTTCCCGTGCGGCAGTTTGTGAACGGTTGTACGACTCAAAGTAACTCTTTGTCTTGACCTCTGAGTACAGGAAGTCCTGTAGTTCTTTAACAAATGCTGCTTTCTCTTTGGTATCCAACGAGCCGTAGAACGCTTTACCGTATTTACCACCTGTGCCGGGGCCGTTTGCGTTGTCTTTACCAAACTTGAGGTTGAGGTCTTTGCCGTCGTTTAGGTCACGAAGCATATCCTCGACCTTCTTCACGCTGTAATCTTCGGCGGTGTTGAGGTATGCATCAGCAGCCAACGTGCGAATAGCGTGGTCGCCTTCGCCTTGTTCTTTAGCCATCTGGTAGGCGTTACCTCCAAGCGGCAGACCTTTACCGGAACGTGTTTCTTTGGTGCGGTTAGGCTCAGTTTTTTTAGGCTCGACCTTGACTTCGGGTTTACCCTTAACTTCCGTCTTAGCGGGTTCGGCCTTAGCTTCGGGTTTACCCTTAACTTCTGGCGTTACTGTAACCGGCTTATCGCTTTTTCGTGTTCCAGCGTCATTAGCAGGTTTTCCATTAGCTCCCAGTCCATCGGCGTTAGGTGCTTTAGGTTGTTGGGTAACGGTAGTAGTTGGTCGAGCAGGTTCGCCCTTGCTAGCCTCTGCTCTGCCCACACTAGCGCCAGTTCCAACTCGTCCTGTGTCAGCGGGTTTGTTTGCACTGGTGGTCTCCTTCTTAGCGGGTTTGCCAACTAACGTCGCGCCACGCGGCCCAAACATCTTACCTTGCTTAGCCAAACCGCCAAACGCCTGCATAGCCAAAGTTTCAACGGCTTCTTTCGTGGTCGGTTTAACGTTAGGGTTTTCCCGTACACGACCAAAGATGTTAGCCACTATCGGCTGTTGTGTCGGGTCAGACATGTCCATGCCTAACAACTGCTTATAAAACCCTGACTGCTTAGGTAGCCCGGTCTTGTCCAGAACTTCTGGGGTAAGCACCGTATCAAACGCTATTTCGTCCTGCGCAGCAATCTCTTCCTCAGAGAACGCTTGGGGCTTTGTGCCTTTTGGTTTAGCCGTGCCGGGCAGACCCATTTGAACGGGCTCGGAGCGTGCGCCTTTCTCGGGGATAGCCGATTCCAGCTCAGCGTTATTAGCCTCTGTGTCTGTCGGGGTAGCCTCTACCTCCGTCTCCGCCTCTGCCAAACGCAAATCGTAGGCACGCTGGATTAACTTCTTCTCACGTGGCGTCAGTATTGCTTCTAAGCCTTCGGGTACTAGACCGTTACGCTTGAGTTCTTTTGCAAACAGCTTGGGGATGTTTATGTCTGGTGCTTCGATGAGGGGTAACAGCAGTGCAAGGCGTTTCTCTTCGGTGCCTTTTTCTCTAGCGTTCTTTACCCGTGCGTCGGTTTCGGCGAGGTCAGACTCAAACCTCAAGCGCGCTTTTCTAGTGCCAGTTTCTTCTTGCTTAACTTTAGCTGCGGCCTCGTCTTGCGCCACCATGTCTTCGATCTGTTGAGTCTCCTCAAGATCGGTAACCATATCCATGGTCTGGGTGTCACGTTCTACTGGCGCTTGTAGGTCTAGCTCTTGCTGTTCCCCGCGTGGAGCTTCCTGCATTGCCAACTCAAAGTCGTCGGCGGTTTGAGGTTGTGGCCCTTGGATACCCGCCATCTTCAGCAGAGCGGTATCTTTGTCTGTTTGGAACAACTCACCTTGCGCACCGGACTCGGTTTCTCTAGCAATGCTGGGAGTAGTGTCTTGCGGGGCGTACTGTTGGTCAAACTTGGATTGCTCGTAGGTAGCCAAGTCTTCACGCGTCATAGCTACTGAGCCGTCTGGCAAAGATACCGGAGTAAACACACCCTCCGCACCTAACCGTGGTGCTTCGCCCCCTTGCGTTTCTGGGGCAGTAGGCTTCTCACCAGCACCGCTTGGGCCGCGACGACGCCCGGGAATAGCCATATCCAATAACAAGCTAGCAATAGTACCGACGCCCGCACCGTACGCGCCTTGCTCACCAGAGCCTTCAATAAGTTCTTGAGATGGGTCGTATACACCCTTGGCAATAGCGTTTTGAGCTACCTGCTGCGCAGCTTCGGTTGCGCCCTCAACACCGCCGGATACTAACGCACGTTTAATAAATCCGATTGCCCTGCCGCCGGGGAACGCGGCTATTGTCATGTCTATGATGGTGTCAAACGCGCCGGGTATAGTGCCTAGCCCTGTGGCAGTACCGCGCTCTTCAGCAGTAGCGCCTTTGGCTTCGGCAGCTTCTCGTGCCTCACCTGCACCGGCGGCTAAACCGACTCCAATACCACCAGCAACCCCGGCTGGCCCCATAAACGCCAATGGCGCAACAGCAAGTAGGGAGCCTAGACCCTGACCAATGTTGCGGCCCACAGAATCTTCGTAGCCGGGGGCGGCTTCAAACGGCTTCTTAACTATACCCGCAATATTTTTAATTGATTCGCGTGCGGCCTGTTCAGTATCTTCGCCAAACATTGACGCGATACCAGTTCCGGCTGTTTCAAGCAAACCAACTGCACCGGGGATAACACCTTTAGCAGCCTCTAATACGTTACCGCCAACTGTAGTTTCTTCTTCAGGCGTTTGTTGGCGTGTAGCGCGCCTTTCAGCCATGACTTTATCTTCTTCAGCGTAGCGTTCTTCCCGCATTTGCTTACGAACGGCGGCAAATAGATCCGCATCGGATACCCCTTCGGGCCCCTCTATATCATATATAGCGCCATTTGGCCCCGCAATTGAGTAAATTGGCATGCCTAATTCCTATTATTTGTCGCGTTTCCCGACCACTTTTAGCCCATCACCACCACCACCTGCGCCTACGCTTGCTAATCTGTCCATCTCCGCATCAATCGGCCCCACAGCCGCGCGAACTGCTTTTTCCCTATCCGCAATTAATTGATCTAGCATTGTTTCCTGCGTAGGGTTTAACTTTTGCCCCATTGCTGCTAGCCCTTGAATGTTTGCTATTTGTTTATCGAACCTTGCACCGGCTTCTTTCTCCGCCCTAATACGGCGAGTTTCGGCGTTACCGTATGCCCTGTTCCGTTCTTGCTCTGTTGCACTTGCACGTAACGCCGCTGAGGTTTCTTGCTGCACTTGCGCCTGCATTTCAGCAATACGCTCACGAGAACCACGATCAAGGCCCGCCGTTTCCATTTGCTGGTTTGAGTTACGTATAGAAGCGGCGGCGCTTACGTCCGTGTTACGCATAGAAGCGGCGGCCTGCTGATCCGCGCTACTCATCGACGCGCCCGAGCTAATACCCTGACGCACATCGGCTGCGCCTTCTCCGAACCGTTTTTCCCCAAAAGCGTATGCGTCTTTACGTACGCCCGCGTCAATATCAAACTCATCACGTAGCATTTTGTTACGCTCGAGCAGGCGGCGGCGTTGTTCGTCGTCCCGGTTACGCTCAAAGTTAACAGCCGAACGGCCACCAGCGCCTAATGCACGACCAAAACTACCCTGCCCACCGGCACCGAGCATAAAGTTTTGTAGTTTTTGTTTGCGGATTTGCTCTGGATCAAGCTGTTGCGCGTCTAAGGCTTCAATACCTGCCCGCTGTTTAGCCCGCGCGTCGCGTTCGGCTTGCGGCATACTCAAAAACTCTAACCCCTCTTTACGAGTTGCTTTTTCCATTGCATTGGGGTCTTTGTCCATCAACCCCTGCACGCCCGCTCGTACGTCTTTATCAAACTGGCCCCCCTGCGGTAGGCTCGGTAATCCAACGTTCGGCAGAGCTTGTTGAGGTGCGGCACTAGAAGGACGTAATAAAGCGGGCGGCGGCTCAGCCACCGGGGCCGGGGCTGGAACTACTGTTTCTGGTTCGGGAGCAGCGAGGGCGGTAGGGGCAGCAGGGATTGAGTCCGCAGCAGGGGCGGAGCGTAGTGCAGCGTCAGCTTGGTTCAGTAAGGCGCGATTATCCACACCTGCAGAGGGTTGGGGTGTAGGTGCGGGGGTAGGGGCTGGTTGATTAGCTGCGGCCTCTTCTTTACGAAGTCTATCCATCATAGGGGTCATACTCTCCCGGTCACCCCCAAACGCTTCCTCTGGGAACTCAAAATCTATCCCAAGCGCTTTACCAAGTCGGGTATTAGCTAAGTCTTCTGCAACGCCCATAAACGCACGGGGGACTAGCGTGGCAACGTCGTAACCTGCGGCGGCGAGTTTCTTTAACGTATCCAACATGGCGTTACGGTCGCCTGTGCGTTGAGCTTCGGCTACTGCGGCCCTAGCCGCTGCGTCTGGTTCTTTCTTTCCTGTGTCGCCACCTTCAGCAAACGCAACAATACCACCAGCGGCCATCATTTGAGGCTGAGCGGCCATTTGCGCGCCGGGGGCGCTAGCGATGCCTTGCGCTAGTTTCTGCATGCCTTCTTGCTGTTGTTGCTGCTTTTGCTGCATGATGCCGGACTGCTGCTGTACCATCTCTTCTTTAGTCATATCCATGACTTCTTTTTCACGCTGTTCAGCGACGGTAGGTGGTTCACCATTGGCAGCTTGCTGCTGAGCCATTTGCATCTGCATCTGGCGGGCGGCGGCTTCTTTTTCAGATTTAATTTTCTGAAGCGCTAGCAAATCAACCAGTTCTTGGCTAACCGCATATTTTTGCTGTAGGGCTTGTGGGTTGCCACGATACGCATCAACGCGTTGGGCTACACCTTGGTCAATACCTTGATTCATCATGTTTTGTCCTTAAACTGGAGTAGTGCCGTCAGCTAAGTTTTGCGCGGGGGTGTTGGTAGTAGCCCCGGGTGAACCCGTCCCCGTAGTGCCTGTAGACGCAGCAGGGGCAGTAGCTGGGTATAACATATCGAGTAGTTCAGGTATCCCACCGCTAGCGTTCAGAAACTCAGACAACGCGCTCGGCTGTGAGTACGTATATGACTGCGCTTGTAAGGGTAAACCCTGAAGCAACGACTGCTGGTACTGCACTTGTTTGTAGGGGTAGTCGCGCTCTTCTTCGAACTGTGCGCGGTCAGCGGCAATGCCTTCTTGCTCGATAGCACGCTGGGCGTTACCCATTTCGGCCTGTCTTTGTAAAGCCCCCATGCCGTAGTTTTGAGCGTCAGCGGTGGCGCCGCGCTGTAGATTTTGCTCGTTATTAAACTGGCCTAGCGCTTGATCGTAGGCTTGCTTGTAACCCGCGCCGGTAATGCCAGACAAGTTCTGTAACAAGTTACGTTGGTTTTCTGACTCCATTAACGCTTGCCGCCCCCCACCAAATGCACCGGCCCGAGTAGCTGCGGTATTATTTTGTAGGTTTTGAATCTCTGACTGGCGGCGCGCCTCGGCAATCTGCGGGTCAAGGGCTGACTGCAAGTACGGGTTCATCAAACGTTGAGCGTCAGCGGCGGAGAACTGTTGTGGAGTAAACGCCTGCATCTGGTCAGTAGGAATAGTTAAACCCGCTAAACCCTGAAACGCTTGATTTTGTAGGTTAGACGAACCTGCGGTCAACGGGCCACCGTAGCCTTGGTAGGCTTGGTTAGATAGGGCCTGACCCTTACCCAACATATCTGTAACGTAACTTCCTGCCCAGTTAGACAAGTTTGATTCGGTACCCGTTTGCTGCCCAACGGTTGGATCAGGAGTAGTCGTTACGCCCGGAGTAGTTGTTGCTGTAGGATCTGCTGCCATATGTATTACCTCACGCGGCTAAGTATTTGTCGGGGTTGATTTGTTTGCCCTGTTTCTTTGTACCGGTTCGGGCTTTACGGATTCGGTCCATCATTGCATAGAGCCGGTCTGCCCCGGCTTCGGAGTTACCGTTACCTAAGTGGCCTACCACATCCGCAGGAATAACAAACTCACCATGACTTAATCTAGCCTCTTGGTTCCCGTCAATATTTGCTTTTATTTTATCAGCCATACCATCGGTTTGACCAGCTAAATATCGTGGTTTACCACCCTTAGCCAATTCGGCGATGCCCCCTGCGGCGTACTCAGGCACAGGCATGTCCCCAATAACCTTTGAGGCGTCCCGTTTTGTTTCCACATCAGCGGCTTTTTCTGCCTGCGCAATAGCTGTTTCGGTTGGACTTTGGGGGCGTTCTTGCTTTGCTGGGTTGGCTGCGTTTAGTGCAGCTAGACCCGTCGCTTCGGTTGCCGCTTGATCCTTAGCCCCTTGCACACCGTCAGCACCCGCATATTTAGTGTCAGTAAAATACCGCTGCCCGCTACTTCCGGGGCGGCGATTGGGGTCGTAGGTGTTTTCTACCTGCTGGCGCACCGCAGTGTAGTCGGGAATTTTGCCTTGATACCCGGTAGGTGGCTTAGGTTGACTCGCGGAGTATGCACCGTACAGACCACCAGCAACACTGGCAATTTTGCCCCAGTCAGTTACTTCTTTTCCGTCAACCGTTTTTGTTACTAGCTTTTTGGCGGAGTCAAAGATTTTCCCCCCGTACGTTTTAGCTACGTTACCAAGCGTATCCCAAAAAGATGGGTCAGCGTCACCAAAAACAGCAGACGCCCCAGAATTTAAAGTGCCATCATCGCTGTAGATACTGCCAGTAGCAAAGTCATCATCACCTTCGTACATCCACGAGTAATCGTCGTAACCGTAATCTACTGCGTTGCTGTAGTCGTAGTCGTCGTAAAAATCGACCGTGGCTTGGTCTTCAGTCTCAATCCACTCTTCGGTGTAGGGGTCGTAATAACCTGCCATGGCTAGCTCCTTAGCATCTTAATTAGTTCAGCGTTTATGTCGTCTTCTACCATACCGCCTTGGGCGTAACTGCCGTATGGACTTGCAAACATCTTTTCTTGTGTTGGGTTAGCAAAAATACTTTCAAAATCGTACATATACCCAATTTTAGCTGGATCCGACGGTTTTACGGTAACTTGTTGTCCACCAATGTCGTTTGCCTGCCCTAACATCCCCATCATGGTATTTATATTGCCCATGCGTTGAGTTCTTTGGGCCTGCCGAGTGGCAGCGTTTCTGTTGGCGGCGGCTAGGTTGGCGTTTGCTTGTCGGGTTCTTTCGGCTTCGCCAGCAATTGCCTTTTGCGCAGCGGCGTCATTTGCTTCTAGCGTACTGTAAACACCTGTAGCGGCCCACTTTGAATTAGTCGCTGGAGAGAACGCAGAGCCGTCCCCGGTACCACCGACAATACCTTCTAGTGCGGTTTGGTCGTTAATGTCTACTACCCCGTCTCCGTTGTAGTCGTATGTTAAATCCGCCTGACCGTTACCTCCACCACTCAAAAACTGTTTAACGTAGTCAATATCCCCCTGCGTAACTTCTGAAGCTGGCTTACCCACCAGATCAGCAACAGCCCGAACGTCAGTTGACACCCCTGCAATCGTGTCCCCAAGCTCAGTCTTAGCTGTGTCAATAGCCGTATTTAGGGTCGCCTCAGTCGCACCAATTTTAGAGAGGACATCCGCCCGAGTGGTACCTAGACTGGTCGCAAGGTCAGTAACGGCCTTGCTTGTGGCCGCATCTCGGGACATGCCAGCCGCCTCATTGGCGGCAATCTTCTGCATGAGGGTTGTCTGTACGTCAGTAATCTGACCGCTTAGCGAAGTCTCAAGAGTATCGACACGGGTGTTTAGGGTCGCCTCAGTCGCACCAATCTTAGAGAGGACATCCGCCCGGGTGGTACCTAGACTGGTCGCAAGGTCAGTAACGGCCTTGCTTGTGGCCGCATCTCGGGACATGCCAGCCGCCTCATTGGCGGCAATCTTCTGCATGAGGGTTGTCTGTACGTCAGTAATCTGACCGCTTAGCGAAGTCTCAAGAGTATCGACACGGGTGTTTAGGGTCGCCTCAGTCGCACCAATCTTAGAGAGGACATCCGCCCGGGTGGTACCTAGACTGGTCGCAAGGTCAGTAACGGCCTTGCTTGTGGCCGCATCCCGGGACATGCCAGCCGCCTCATTGGCGGCGATCTTCTGCATGAGGGTTGTCTGTACGTCAGTAATCTGACCGCTTAGCGAAGTCTCAAGAGTATCGACACGGGTGTTTAGGGTCGCCTCAGTCGCACCAATCTTAGAGAGGACATCCGCCCGAGTGGTACCTAGACTGGTCGCAAGGTCAGTAACGGCCTTGCTTGTGGCTGCATCCCGGGACATGCCAGCCGCCTCATTGGCGGCAATCTTCTGCATGAGGGTTGTCTGTACGTCAGTAATCTGACCTCTTAGCTCAGTCTTAGCTGTGTCAACGGCGCCGGTAAGATCCCCCGCGGTCTTGTCAATCTTAAACCCAAGGTCAGTCACCTGTTTTGCAAGGTCGGATTTGACTGACGCAATAGCGTCGAGGGTTTCTTGACTGGCGCCTACTGTTAAATCATCGAGTTGTGCAATGATCGAGTTGTACCGGGCGTTATCGAGGTTAGCCTTAGCTTTGTCCGTTAGCCCGGTTTCCTCGTACTGGCCCATCAGCTTTTCCACGTCTGCAGCAGTGGGCTTCTTTATACCTAACGCGTCATAGGCAGCTTTTGCTTCCTCTTCATCCACCATACGTGGGTCTGCATATTCTTTAGCTTCCTTGACCAATTGATCCGCAGACTTCTCGCCAGCTAGCTTAGCGGCTTCTTCTGGCGTGGCATCGTATCCGGCGGCTTTGAGGGCTTCAATTACTTTTTGTGGGGTCTGATACCCAGCAGCAACCGCCGTGGATGCAGTCTTTGCAATTGTTTCTTTAGCATCTGCAATGGTGGGCGGTGGCGGCTCATTGAGTTTATCTTCAATTGCTTTTTTCTCTTCCGGCGTCTTCTCTTTTACTACCGGCACGTCCTCCAGTATTTTTTTCACGGCGTCTAGGTCTATAGGAACAGCGTTTTTTAGTAAGTCAGTCTCTGAGTCTGTTAACACCGTGTCTCTTACCACCACCGATTTGCCGTCGGAGTACATAATTAACGAGAAGCCGCTATCCCCTCTGTATAGCATCCCAGAGTTTCCAGATCCGTCGTCAAACGCAATGGGGGAGAAGCCACCAAACAGGCCTGAAGATACCCCCGTACCGTCACCGAAATACGCTTGTCCACCTTCCGTTGGGGGGTTAGCAGACTTACCGATTGCCAGCAAAGCGCTGTATGGTGGTTCTTGTGGCGTGCTTGTAGAAGTACCGTATATATTCACACGGAATTGACCGGTAATTGGATCAATGTCGGAGTAACTTGAATACCCACCACCGTCTTTTGTTACACCGTAGCCCCCAATATCGGCCATAGCGTCTAATGCGTTTTTAGCTGCGGCCTTAGCCTCAGGACTGTCCACGCCTTTTTCTTGCGCAACCGCCGAAGCGTAGTCACGTAGGTTATCCACGGATTGTTTCTGTTCGGCAACTATTTGGTCTACCTGTTTGGATGCTTCACCGGAAGCTATTTTTGCGTCAGTTTCAGCCTCTGTATACCCAGCTTTTTCATACGCATCAAGTACTTGCTGTCTCGCAGCGGTGATTGTAGCCTCTACCGCTACGTTGTCTGCTATGGTTGTATTGACAAAGTTTTCAACAATTGCATCGCGGTTATCTATGTCTGAAAAGCGTGCACGTTCAACTATATGGTTAGGTAGGTCTTGGCCCGTAGCCTCTTTATATTTAGCCCGTGCTTCAACAATGGTCTGATCTTTTTCGTTTGTAACGAGCCCGTCTAGTTGGCCTTTGTCTAGCCAGTGCTCGTAAGGGTCAACGTCATCCCCGAGATTGTTGATCTTCTTGTACGCGGCGGCGTTAAAGTTTGGGTCAAGCACCGCGACAAACGCTTCGTTTGTGTTGAAGTAAATGTCGTCAAGCTTGTCCTGCACTGGACTAGTAGACGTCGCCAGAGACTTAATCAAACCTTCAAAGTCATCAGTCATCTCAGCATGCGTTATTTGCAGGGCGCTAAGGTCGTCCGAATAGCCGTCTAGGATCGGTTTAGCCTTGGTGTACGCGTCGGAAACAATTTTTGCGTAGTCGTTGGACTCTTTTGTAGCGGCGTTAGCCGCATCTACGTTGGCTTTATTAGTCGTATCTTTTTTTGCAATCTCAACTTTGCCTTCCGCGATTTGTCTTAGGCGGCCTTGCTCAGTAATTTTTTCTGTAAGTTTAGCTTTTTCGGCGTTGTACTTATCAACGACGGCTTGTTGATCCGCCTCATTTTTGGTGATGAGCATCCCATTTTGGTCTGCGCTCTCGTACGTGCCCCGAATCTTTGCTAACGCGTTTTTAAAGTCAGACGCACTCATACTCCCGAGTTGCTTGGTACCCGCTTTTATTAGCTGTGCTTGGATAGCCGCGCTGACGTTACCCTTTTGCAGAGCGGTTGAGGTAGTGGCTATCAGCATGTCGGCTGCTAGTGCACGTTCGGCGGAAGTTAACTTGGTATTGTCTGGGTCGTAGGCTTTTAGCACTCTGGTTGTGACTTCAGTAGCAGCAATCATGCTTGCGATTGCCGTTGCGTCTATGTCTCGGCCTAATGCCTTGGCAGTGACCGCAGTTGAAATAGCTTTTTGCGCTGATTCGGGTAGGCTAGTAAACCCGTCAACTTTACCAAGTAAAGCGGGCACGCCAGCAGATACACCCCCGGCGATAAACGCCTTTAGCGGGTCTTGGTTAGTTACAACAGCAACAGCGGCAGAACCAGCAGCGCGGCCAATAACCTCGGCAGCAATAACCTCATTGGCGGTTTGTACACCCGCTTGCACCCCCGCTTGTGCGCCGTATACCGAGTTGCTTACCGAACTACCTACCTTAGAACCTATTTGTTGAACTACGTATGCTTTAGCAGTAGCTTCAAGAATATCACTTAAATCCCCACCATCTGCAAGAACCGCCACACCCTCAATAAGCGGGATTGCCCATTGCATGCCGGGGGTTACATACGCGGCAATCATTGCTATGGTTTTTATAGGGTCGTCTAGCGCTGCGTCAATAACGTCGCCAACCACGTTTACTACTGGGTCAATAATTTCATCGACTACAAAGTCTACAATGTCTTCGACTGTGTTTTTTATTGGTTGTAGTACTGCATCGTCAACGGCGCGACCTATATCTTTAACCGAATCTTCGAAGTCTCTACCGATTTTTCTGCCCTTCCCCATTATTGCGCCCCTTGGTTTGCTGCTTGGCGCTGCAAATTTGATGCAAAGCCGTCAAGATCTAGAGTTAGTACGTACTTACCTTGGTCTGCATCGTCGGGTTTTTCAATTTCTACGTACTCTTTCCCCATAATTTTGCTAGCAAGCCTGTATGCTCGCTTGTCCTCTAAGTACGTAAAGGCAGTTTGGGTGCCCTTAGCTTTATTCAGCCCTAGGAAAAACATAAGCATCGTAACTTGATATACCTCTTGAGGATCCGCCGTAATCGTGTGGAACTCAACGTCTTCGTAGTCGTCGTTGGGGGTTACTAGGATAATTGTGTTGCGCAGGCGAAATACATCCCCCCCCTCATCTACATGGGCCTTTACCATGCGCTTCAACGCATTTAGAGATACCTTTGTGTTCTTATAATTATTTTCCCAAAAAGTGCGCACAATTTCCTCGGCAGTCAGGCTGCCTTTTACCGCCGGATTGCCCTTGTCAGCAGTATATTTTTGGAGTTTCATGCGAACCTTGCTAGAAGTTTGGTGTCATCGGTGTTGGTGGGGTGAAACCCGCTTCGGGTGACTGCATAGAATGGCTTTGCGATTACTGTTAGTACATGCCATCCGCAATATAAGCCCCCCGCAACCCTTCGTGCGCCCCCTGCCCCCTGCAGTTTATCAGACATGTACTCATACACAAAGCGCAAAACATACCTTAGATTTTTAGCGGCGTGCGCCCGAAGGTCCGAACGGGGGTAGCCCAGCGCATCCCAGAGGTCTACAGCAAGGCTTTTGTGCTCCAGCTCTTCTATGGAGTGCCACCGGAACAACGCGTACTCCCTACTTGTCCTATCTCCATAGCGGGCCAAATAGTCTCGTGACAGGCAGGAAGCGATGTGCTCAATCGACACCATGGCCGCCAACCAAATTTTCATCTTTGGGCGCTTCAAGACTAGCTGAATTTTTTCATGCTCCGCAGCTTCAGCGGAGGTCTGCCCTATGCGCCGGTTGTGTGCGGCGTGGGCTTTGCCGTGAGCGGTTTCTTGGGCAATAAAATCTAGCATGCGTTTACGCAACGCCAAGTCAGACACGTCATTTAAGTGGGCATGCACCACTGCCGCCCAAGCCTGCTCCCAAGCAGGAAACAAGACGCTAAATGCGTCGTGGTAGTGGGTCTTTACTTCGGAGTTATCGCACCAGTAGGTTGTCATACACCGCGCCTATGTTACTGCTGAACCTGTGTAACTTCTAATAGCACCGCTGGAGCGGCAGGGGCGTAGGCAGTGGAGGCCACCGCAGTCAAAGATATATTAGTGCTATCTGCTGCAAAAACTACCTCGACGTAGTCGTCTGCGGCTAACGATACAGGTTGAAGCAGGGTCAGGGTCACATACCCACCACTAATGTCTGATGTCACAATCCGAGCTGAATTGGCCAAATCAGTGCCGTTTTTCCTAAACCATACCCGCATGTCTTTTTTGGACGCATTGCCGCTAGATATCTGGCACACGCAATTGAACTGATACAGCCCCGATTCAGGGACCACGATCCTAGATGTGGGCGTCCCGATGACCACCCCGTTGCTAATACCGGTTGTGGTGAACGTGATGGGATATGCTGTGTCAATGGCAGCGGGCGTTTGGGTTGTTGTGTTGGAGAACTTGCCGTAGTACTGCATCTGGGTGATGACGGGGCGTACAAAAATAACACCCGCTGTTGCATCCGACACAATGCACGCAGCCATCGGAATAACGTTATCTGGAGCAGTAGGCTTCACGT
>Ga0222645_100126_pt1 | contig 46854 bp, 49 predicted proteins | sample AntAcemetagen292_FD_179881 | JGI IMG/M metagenome (GOLD analysis project Ga0222645, IMG submission 179881) | Saline water microbial communities from Ace Lake, Antarctica - #292 | ecosystem: Environmental > Aquatic > Non-marine Saline and Alkaline > Saline | place: Antarctica: Ace Lake | collected...
CATGCGTCCCCGTCAGGTGCAAACCCTCACGCAGAAAATCAACCAACAAAGTACGACCCTCAATCTCTCCCGAAACCAAACGGCCGTTAACCTCCATCGATACCTTCATAAGAATATCCTCCCCTTAAATTCTATATTTGAGAGGGAGTTAAACACGCAAAATGCCGTCTGGAAAGGTGCGACTTTCGCTGCAGTTGCAAGGGGTTCGTGCTGCAGTGCGTCAATCGGCAGCGCGGCGGGGGCGCGGGCGCGAGGGGATTTCCTTGAGCAGGCCGCCCACCCCCATGGCCGCGATATCGTCCGGCGTGACAGCCACACCGCACAGCAAGCGTTCCAGCACCCAGTCGGCCCCGTTCAGCGCAGGGGATCGCGCGCAGCCCGGCAGGCCTATGACAGGGCGGTCGCCCAGCGCGCCGATAAACAGCAGGTTGCCGGGATCGACGGGCATCCCAAAATGGTGCACCGCCCCGCCCGCCTGACGCAGACCCTGCGGTGCGGTGTCGTGCAGATCGGACGTGGCAGAACCGGTCAAGATGCAGATCAACGGCGCGTCGCATACCTGCAACGCGGCTGCGATAGCCTTGCTGTCGTGATCCACGATGGTGCGCCCGGCAAAGGCGACGCCAAGGCGGTTGAGCCGAATGACCAACGACCGTTCGCCCTTGTCGCCCATCACGCGTCCGGCGCGGGTTTCAATCAGGGCGACGCTGTCGATCACGGGGCGGTGCAACGCGATTGCGCTCTGCCCGGCGGCGCAGGCGGCATCGAGGTCGGCCTGCGGTACGGCATAGGCAATGATCTTAATCGTCGCGACCAGCCCGCCGGTGTCCATGCGGTGCAGGTCCGGCACGGTGGCGACGGTGATCATGGGGTTGATGCGGTTCAAGGCGTGCAGCGCCTGTGCGTCCAGCGCGGCGAGGCCCGGCGTATCAGCAATCACATTAACGCGGCCTGTGGCGGCTAGCCCAAGGCGGAGGCCGGGCGCGGCACCGACCAAAGCGGCGGCCAGTGCCCCTGCGGCAGTGTCTTCACCGACGTCGCTAGGGTCAAGCTGGGCCACGGTGACCTGTGTCAGGCCAGCGGCGGCGAGTGCCGTCAGATCCGGCGCGGTCAGCACATGGCCCTTGGCCAGCACCACCTCGCCTGCGGTTTCGCGGTGCGCCAGAATCGCGCCCAGCGCTTGCGCGACCGGGACAGGTCCGAACCTCATTGCGCTTTGCGCAGGGTGGCGATGACCTGCGCCATGATGCTGACGGCGATCTCTGCCGGGGCGCGGCCGCCGAGGTCGAGGCCGACTGGCGCATGGATGCGGGCTATATCGGCATCCGAAAAGCCCGCCTCGGTCAGGCGCAGGGCGCGCTTGGCGTGGGTGCGAGTAGAGCCCAGGCAGCCAAGGTAAAATGCCTTAGACCTCAGCGTCTGAATGATCGCCGGATCGTCCAGTTTGGGGTCGTGGGTCAGGGTCACCACCGCGGTGCGCGTGTCGGGAACCAAAGCTTGCATCGCCTCGTCTGGCCAATCCTCGATGATCGTCTCGCCGGGGAACCTCTCGACCGAACCGAAGGCACCCCGCGGGTCGATCAGCACGGGGTCGAAGCCGCAGGCGCGGGCCATCGGCAACAGGGCTTGGGCAATGTGGACGGCCCCGACGACGATCATACGCAGGGGCGGATTGTGGATGGCGACGAAGGTCTGGCCGTCTTCCTCTATCCCCGAACGGTCCAGCCGAAAGCGGCCTGGATAATCGTTAAGCTGGGCGAGGCTGCGGCTTTGACCATTCAGCTGGGTGACATAGGCGATGGGCTGGCGAACGATAATGGCGGCAACAATTTCTTCAAGCAACCCCGAAGGCATCGCCCCGCCCACAGGTTCGACCAGCACCCGGATGCGCCCGCCGCAGGCCAAGCCCACGGCAAAGGCTTCGTCATCGCTGACGCCGTAGTCCAGCAGGCGCGCCTCGCCGTTTGGGATCGCATCCAGCGCCTCCATGATCACCGCGCCTTCGACGCAGCCACCAGAGACGGAGCCTTCCATGTGGCCATCCTCGTCAATGATCAGCAGCGATCCGACGCCGCGCGGGGCAGAGCCCCAGGTTTCCACAACGGTGGCGACTGCGACGGCACGTCCGGCGCGGTGCCAGTTCAGGGCGGTTTGAAGCAGGTGATCGGACATGATGCTGACCTTACTGAGAATTGCTGGCGCGGGTGAAGGCAAAGGGACTGGGAGCCACATCTGGCGCGGGGTTGTGAAGGGCGGCCATCAAGCGGTTCTTTTCGCCGGTATCATCGGGGCGAGACAACGCCTCTGCAAGCCCCTGAAGGGATGCGATGTTGTGACCGGCGCGCATGCTGGTCACATGGGGCAGCATGGCGGCGATGCCGCGCGCTTTGGGGGCGAAGCCGTCCCAGCGCAGCAAGGGGTTCAGCCAGATCAGCTGGCGAGAGGTGAGCGACAACCGCTGCATTTCGCGCCCTAGGTCGGCACCGGGATCGCGGTCGAGCCCGTCGGTAATCAGTAAGACAATCGCGCCGGACCCCATTACGCGGCGCGACCAGTCGCGGTTGAAATCGTGCAAGCAGGCGGCGATGCGGGTGCCGCCTTCCCAGTCCTGCGCCTCTGCCCCGGCGGCCTTGAGCGCGGCATCCACGTCGCGGGTGCGCAGGTGACGGGTGATGTTGGTCAGGCGGGTGCCAAAGGTGAAGGCGTGGACCTGCGCCCAGTCCTGTCCCTTGGCGTTGGCGACCCCGTGGACGAAGTGCAGCACGGCGCGGGAATACTGCGACATGGAGCCGGAGATATCGCAAAGCACCACAAGGTTGGGATAACGCACCCGGCGTCGCTTTGTGGCAAAGGCGGCGATCTCGCCCCCTCTGCGCATGGCCGCGGCCTGCGTGCCGCGCCAATCGGGAATGCGCCCTGGCAGGCTTTGGGTGCGGCGCGATTGCAGGGGTTTGACGGGCAGTTCCAGCGCGCCAAGGATGCGGCGGGCAGCGTGCATTTCCGCAAGGCTCATCTGTTCGAAATCAAGAGTGCGCAGGCGTTCCTGTGCTGAAATCGTCTGGCTGGCGTCGATATCCAGCAGCATCTCGTCCTCTGGCTGCTCTTCCTGTTCTGGTGTGTCGCGTTCCTGACCATCCAGCAGAGCCTCTGCCGCGCGCTTTTCGGCGGCTTGTGCGGTGCGTTCTTCGGCCACACCGCGGACCATGGGCGACATCATCGCCATCATATGTTCCATGAACCGCGGGTCGCGCCAGTAGAGGCGGAAGAGCTGAGAGAAAATCGCAGATTCTTCTCGTTTGGACACAAAGCAGGCGTGCAGCGTCCAGTAGAAATCGCGTCGTTCCGTAAAACCGACAGCCTGCACGGCCCGGATCGCATCAACCACGCGCCCCGGCCCAATCGGCAGTCCGGCCAGGCGCAAGGCGCGGGCGAAGTGCGCGATGTTGCTAGCCAGCTTGGGGTTTTCGGGCAGTTCGAGGTCGGCAAGCTCTACCATCGGGCGCAGACTGAGGGTTTCACACCCCCAGACCCCTGTGACATATTTTTATTCGAATTAATAATCATGTCGGGATCGAAGCGCGGGCCTCTTCCAGGATTTGCTTGGCTTTGGAACCTTCAATCTTTTGGATGTCGTCCTGATATTTCAAGATTGCTCCAAGGGTGTCGGCGATGACGGCGGGCGACAGGTCGATGACGTCAAGGGCGAGCAGGCATTTTGCCCAGTCGATGGTTTCCGCGACGCCCGGTTTCTTGAACAAGTCTTCGGTACGCAGGCGTTGGACGAAAGCGACGACCTCGCGGGACAGGGCCTCTGCCGCTTCTGGCGCGCGGGCGTGCAGGATGTCGAGTTCGCGATCGAAGTCGGGGTAATCGACCCAGTGATACAGGCACCGGCGTTTGAGCGCGTCGTGAACTTCGCGCGTGCGGTTCGAGGTCAGGATCACAATGGGCGGCGTGGGCGCTTTGATTGTGCCGAGTTCGGGGATGGTGACCTGAAAATCGGAGAGGGCTTCGAGCAGGAACGCCTCAAACGGGGCGTCGGTGCGATCAAGCTCGTCGATAAGCAGGACAGGCGCGCCGCCGGGCTGCGGACGCATGGCTTGCAGCAACGGGCGCTCAATCAGGTACTCTTCGGTGAAAAGTTCGGCCTTGAGCATGTTGCGATCGGTGCCGCCGGCAGCCTCTGCCGTCCGGATCGCGATCATCTGTTCGGCGAAGTTCCATTCATAGACGGCAGATGCCGCGTCCAGCCCTTCGTAGCATTGCAGGCGGATCAGCCGGCGCCCTAGCGCGGCAGAGAGTGCCTTGGCGATTTCGGTTTTACCAGTGCCAGCCTCGCCTTCTAGGAACAAAGGGCGGCCGAGTTTGAGCGCCAGAAAGACGACCGTAGCCAGCGCGCGCGGACAAATGTAGTTTTCCGCAGCAAGTGCGGTTTGCACATCGTCAATCGTATCGAACATCACTGGTCCCCCCCAAAGGCCGCCGCATCTCGCCCAACCTGCACCGCAACCGCCGCGCGTCAAGCGGTGCATTGCGGGCCTGCGGCGAAGGTCGTATGAAGTAATAGGATATAGACGGGCTGTAAAAACTCCGAAACCGACCCGCTCCGTACCCATTTTTGCCGCATTAACTGGGCAGACAGGGCGAATCCGACGGATGCGCCCGCACCGCGACAGGAGGGCCGACATGACGGATCACGCGCTACGCTTCAATACAGAGTTCAAGGGGCTGGAATCAGCTGACTGGTATGCCGCCCTTGAAGAGTTGGTGGAGGAGAACGGATCGTTCACGCCGCTGGGCCGCGATCATGTTGCGACATTTCTGGATGCGGGACCCAAATTGCTGGTCACCTTCGAAAATGCTCTGGAGGTACAGAGTCTGCCCGACGCAGCGCCGCGAGGCTTTGCCTTTTCCCGGCGCGAAGGCTGGTCCCATCTGGCGATCATCAGCCGCGGCGAAAGCTGGTTCCGCGATCCCGCGATCTATCGCCATATCGACCGGCTGATTGACGACGGCTTTTTCGAGGATTTCGAGGACGTTTTGTTCTTTGGCGCGCAAGCGGGCGGCTATGCCGCTGCGGCATATTGCGTGGCCGCCCCCGGCGCACGGGTTCTGGCGCTTCGTCCGCAGGCGACGCTAGATCCGACGACCGCTGGCTGGGACGACCGCTTCATCGCGCAGCGGCGGCTGAACTTTACCGACCGCTATGGCTATGCCCCCGACATGATCGATGCGGCGCGCCAAGCCTATATCGTCTTTAATCCACAGCAACGCTTTGACGCTATGCATGCGGCGCTGTTCACCAAGCCCAATGTCACGAAGTTGCGCATTACCGGCATCAACGGCCGCTTTGACGCGATGTTTGACACGCTGGGCGGTCTTGACGACATCATCCGCGCGGCGATGGTGGGCGATCTGACGCCGCAGCGGTTCATCCAGGCGCTGTCAGCGCGCAAGACCTCAAGCCCCTATCTTCGCAATCTGGTACGCCGGGCGCGCGATTCTGGCCATGAGGCGATGGCGGCGCGCATCTGCCGCAGCGTGCTGGCCGAGGGGCACGATGCGTTTTTCGTCAAGCAACTGCAGGAAATGAGCGAACCGCTGTCCAATTAGCCAAAGAAAGACGCCGCAAGCGCATAGTCAGGGCTGTTGATGCAGCCCAAACATCTGGTCAGGGACGGGCCTTGGGTGTAAAGGGCAGACATGCTTGACCAGAAAATCTCAGACCTGACCCTGCGCCGTCCCGACGACTGGCACCTACACCTGCGTGACGGTGCGATGCTGCAGGCCGTCCTGCCTCATACAGCTCGGCATTTTGCCCGCGCGATCATCATGCCCAATCTGGTGCCGCCGGTCGTGACCGGCGATCAGGCCCGCGCCTACCGGAGCCGCATCTTAGCGGCCCGGCCGGCGGGCAGTGATTTCACGCCGCTGATGACGCTTTATTTGACCGAAGAGACAGATCCTGACGATGTGGAGGCTGCCTATGCCGCCGGGCTGATTTCGGCAGTGAAGCTTTATCCGGCCGGGGCGACGACAAATTCCGCCAGCGGTGTGCAGGATTTCGACAAGGTGCGTCCGGTGCTAGACCGCATGGCCGAGATCGGCCTGCCGCTATGTGTGCACGGTGAAGTTACAGACAGCAACATCGACATTTTCGACCGCGAGGCGGTGTTCATCGACCGCATCCTGAAGCCGATGCGCAAAAAGAACCCCGATCTGCGCATCGTTATGGAGCATGTGACAACGCAAGACGCGGTGGATTATGTGCGCGATACGGCCAAAAATCTGGCCGCAACGATCACAACCCATCACCTGATCATCAACCGCAACCACATCCTGGTGGGCGGGATCAAACCACATTTCTATTGCCTGCCCGTCGCGAAACGTGAAACTCACCGCATTGCGCTGGTTCAGGCGGCCGTGTCTGGCGACAAACGCTTCTTTCTGGGTACCGACTCAGCCCCCCATACGGACGCTGGAAAACTGCAGGCATGCGGCTGCGCTGGGATTTTCAGCTCACCCAACACGATGTCCTGCTTGGCAGAGGTGTTCGAGGCCGCAGGAGCGCTGCGCCAGTTGGAAGCCTTCACCTCGCTTAATGGTCCCGCCTTTTACCGCATGGCCCCGAACGCGGGAACGATCCGGCTGGTGAAGGGCGATCCCGTGTCCTACCCCGCGCAGATCGAAACGGCGGATGGGCCTGTAACAGTCTTTGATCCCGGTTTCCCCCTGCATTGGCGCGTGGTCTGAATACTTTTCGCCGAAAAGTTTTCGCCACCTGAACGAAAGGCTTCGACATGATTCCCACCGGCTTTCCCGCCAAAGATGAAATTGCCCGCCTGACGGCTGGCATGTTGCTGGAAATCGGTGCCGTCGATTTCAACACGGCCACGCCCTTCACCCATGCCAGCGGCAAGCAGGCCCCGACCTATGTCGATTGCCGTAAGCTGATCTCTTACCCGCGCATCCGCGCCACGCTAATGGATTTCCTGTCCGTCACAATCATGCGCGAAGCCGGGTTCGAGGCATTTGACAACATCGCCGGCGGCGAGACGGCGGGCATACCCTTTGCCGCCTTGATCGCCGAACGTCTGGCCATGCCGATGACCTATGTGCGCAAGAAGCCAAAAGGCTACGGCCGGAATGCCCGGATTGAGGGTGTGATGACCGAAGGACAACGCGTCCTGCTGGTCGAGGACCTGACCACCGATGGCGGTTCCAAACTGTCCTTCGTTGACGCGATCCGGGACACTGGGGCCACTTGCTCTGCCACCGCAGTGATCTTTTTCTACGGTATCTTCGAGGGCGTCGAAGAGCGTCTGTCCGATCACGGCGTGCAGCTTTTGCACTTGTGCACCTGGTGGGACGTGCTGGAAGTCGCCCGCGCGCGCGGCAGCTTTGACAAACAAACGCTGGACACGGTCGAAGCCTATTTGCGTAACCCGGCAGGCTGGATCCCCGGCGTGATGGTCTAAGCACCGCCAGCAAAAAATCGCTTAACATTTTAAACGCTTTCCCGGCCCCTTGCCGCATCAGTAGTACTGATGCGGTAGCGGAATGGCACATCTTGTGCTAAGCTCGCAGCGTCGGAGTTCTCCACAAAAATATACAATTTGGGTCCGGCCGCGGGCTGGTCTATGACCGGCACAACGCGTGCGGGGGCATGCCGTCAGATTAATCGGGGACAGGGATCAGATGAACGAGATCAGCATTTTCAACGCAACCGGCACGAATGAGGCCAGCGTCGACAACATGCCTCATTCGATCGAGGCAGAGCAGCAGTTGCTGGGCGCGATCCTGACGAACAACGACATCTTTGACCGCATCGCATCCGTCGTCGGCCCGCAGCATTTCTATGATCCGGTCCATGCTCGTATTTTCGATTGCGCCTCTGCACGTCTGGCCAAAAATGCGCTAGCCAGCCCGGTCACGCTGAAATCCTATATGGAAGACGACGAGGGTCTGGCAGAGCTGGGCGGCGGTGCCTACCTCGTGCGCCTAGCCGCCAGTGCAACCTCTGCCTTTGCCGCGCGAGATTATGCGCAGATGATCTACGATCTCGCAATCCGGCGGCAGCTGATTCAGGTCGGGCAAAACATTTCCGCCAAGGCGTCCAAAGTAGACGTCGCATCCGAACCCAAGGACCAGATCGTCGAGGCGGAACAGGCGCTTTATGCGCTGGCCGAAAGCGGCACCGCCGAAAGCGGATTTCAATCTTTCCTGCGTGCCGTCACCAATGCGGTCAACGTCGCAAACGCCGCATATCAGCGGGACGGCGGCCTTGCCGGTGTGTCCACTGGGCTGATTGATCTGGACAAGAAACTGGGCGGTCTACACAAGTCTGACCTTCTGATCCTTGCCGGTCGTCCCTCGATGGGTAAAACGTCGCTTGCAACCAACATCGCCTACAACATCGCCAAGGCCTATAAGAAAGGCACCCTGCCCGACGGCAGCGAAGGCGCGATCAACGGGGGCGTGGTCGGCTTCTACAGCCTCGAGATGTCGGCAGAACAGCTCGCCGCACGTATTCTGTCCGAAGCGGCAGAGGTCCCGTCAGAGCAGATCCGCCGCGGCGACATGACAGAGGTCGAATTCCGCCGCTTTGTCGATGCCGCCAAGCAGCTGGAATCCTGCCCGCTATTCATCGACGACACCCCCGCCCTGCCGATCTCGCAGCTGGCCGCCCGCGCGCGACGGCTGAAGCGGACGCAGGGTCTGGACGTGCTGGTCGTGGATTACCTTCAGCTGGTGCGTGGCACGGGGCGTTCGGAAAACCGGGTCAACGAAATCTCGGAAATCACGATGGGCCTGAAGGCAATCGCCAAGGAATTGCAGATCCCGGTCATCGCCCTGTCCCAGCTATCGCGTCAGGTTGAAAACCGCGAAGACAAACGCCCGCAGCTGTCCGACTTGCGCGAATCCGGCTCGATCGAGCAGGACGCCGACGTCGTGATGTTCGTGTTCCGCGAGGAATACTATAAGGAACGCGAAAAGCCCGGCGATCACGAGATGGACAAAATCTCGATCTGGCAAGAAGAGATGGAGCGCCTGCGCGGCAAGGCCGAGGTCGTTATCGGCAAGCAGCGTCACGGTCCCATTGGCTCGGTTGAACTATCGTTCGAGGGCCGTTTCACGCGCTTCGGCAACCTTGTGAAGCCTTGGCAACAGGATGGCGGCAGCGGCGGGGGCGATGTCGGATTTTAACATCCGGGAGGTGACCCCAGCCGACGTCCCCGATCTGGTTGCCATGTCAGACGTCCTTGGCGTGTTCCATGGCGAGACAACACATGCCAACCCAGCCTCTCTGATGCGCGCTCTGTTCGCCGCACCGCCGTGGATGTGGGGCCTGATCGCGCACTCAGGCCCGCAACCCGTTGGCTATGCCATGATGTTGCCCACCGCATAGGCGTAACACGCACGGCGCGGGATCGACCTGCACCACCTCTATGTCCCCCTCGATTGGCGGGGACGTGGCCATGGCCGCGTGCTGATCGCCGCGACCGAAGATTACGCCCGCTCCCTGCACCGCAACTACGGCACCATAAGCACCGACCCGGGCAACACCGATGCGCAGGCCGTTTATCAGGCGATGGGCGACCCCGCCGCGCGCGAGGCCCGCGCTTCACAAAGCAGCTGTAACGCCCTTTTTTCTTCTGGTCACAAATACCTTGCTGAGGTGTGGAGGCGCAAAGCCGCCACACGGCCCGGCACGAGCTGCCCACGGCGCTGTCATTTGCAACCCGGCCCCGCAGCCCTATCTTGGAGCAAACCGCCGAAAGGGCCGCAATGACTGACGATTCCCGCCTGACCCGCACAGAGGCGCGCAATATCCGCAACGCCCGCGATCTAGAGGCGCATATCACCTGGCTCGACAGCATCACCGGGACCGCGCTGGGTGTGCTGGCTGTGGCCTCGGGCATCTATACCTACCTTGGCGTGTCGTCTTTGTTGGATGACAACGGCGCGCTGTCGGTCTTTGCAGCGCTGGCCTATTCCGTCGCCGTGTCGGTCGGCATCTTTGTCTTCTGGTCCTATATGATGCGTCTGGTGCCAGCCGTGCAAACCGCCGCCGCGCGCATTGGCCTTGGCCTGTCGATGATCCTTGGCAGCCTTGCCATCGTCGCCATGTCGTCTTGGTTGAACGCTGCCGCACTCGCCGGGGCAGCTGCCGTCGAACAGCATTTGGCGACGACCGTGCAGCAGTACCAGACCGCACTGGAACGCAGTGACGAGATTACACAATCGGCACAATCCCTTGCCCTCGACGTCGCCCGCGTGCGGCAATCCTTCGATGACCTCAGCGAGCAAGAAGCGACCGGCCAGCTGTCCGGCTTTGCCGGGCAAGGTGCTGTGTTCCGCTTGTTGCGGCAGAAATCCGACGAGCTTGCCGCGCTCGAGGCGCAGATCACTGCGCAGCAGCCGCTCGTTGAACAGGCCTTTGCCGAAGGCAACGCCAGCCTGTCGCGCATGCGCGCCCTGACCGTCGACCATGGCCCTGTCGAGGCCCGCTCGGTCCCCTTCAGCGAAGAGGCCGTGCGCCTCGCCAATGTCATCACCCAGCTGCGGCAACTGTCTGTCGCGCCTTTGGTAAACCGCGCCGCTGCCGATCTGACGGATGCAGTCGTGCTACCCAGCCTTGATGGTTCTGACAGCAGCACCCGCGCCGGGCAGCAGGCGACCATAGATTCTGTACTGTCCGTTTTGCAACAACGCGCGCAAACCCTGCAGGCGGCGGCGCAGAATGTTCTGGCGATGCCCCCGCCTGTCGACATCAGCTATACCCAGATTTCGGCCGCCGACGCGGTGATCCTATATGCTGGCAACTTTATCCCCAGCTGGGCCGGTGCCATCGCGATCGACCTGCTGCCGGCCGTGCTGGTACTGATCCTCGCCGTCACGCAGGCCGCAATCCGCGCTGGCCGCGACGGCACAGCGGTCGGGGATTCGATGACGCTGTCCGAACTGCGCGCCGCGGTCAGCGCGATCCAGGAAATGGACATCTCGCTTGACCGGACAGAGGCGAGAGTCATCAAGATCAGTGACAAGACGGCGGCAGAATGACCGATGCCGCCACCCAACGCTTGCCTGCGAGCCGGATGCTGCGCTGGATCTTTGGGCTGCAGTTGATCTTTGCCGCAGTGCTGCTGGGGTCAGACCTGCTGCGCGTGCTGCCGCAACTGGCCTTCACATCTACCGCGCCCGCAATTACCCAGCCCGCTGGCCCTGGCGATCAGACGCGGCGCTATGATCCGTCTCGCATTGATCCGCGCCCGGCTCGTCCAGGATCACGCCCGGTTCCCACGAGCACCGACATGCCGTCCCGCCTTGTTTTCGTCGACACTGCCTGGGACGGGAAGCCGACAATCACCCTGACGGGCCAGATCGCACCGGGCGATGCGGACCGCTTTGCAGACTTTCTGACCACGGTTGTCCCGGCCCCGGTGCAGGCTTTCCTCAACTCTACCGGCGGTTCTGTGCAGGACGCATTGGCCATGGGCCGCCAACTGCGCAAACTCGGCATCGATACCCAAATGGCCGCCAGCGATATCTGTCTGTCCGCCTGCCCCTACCTGCTCGCTGCCGGCACCGCGCGCACGGTGGAAGACGGTGCCCTTGTCGGCGTGCATCAGCATTACTTCGGCGAGAACACCGCCCTGCCCGCCTTCATAGCGGTCGATGATATTCAGCGCGGTCAGGGCGAGGTGATGGAATACCTCTCTGAAATGGACATCGACCCACTGATCATGCGCCACGCCCTCGTCACCCCCCCGAACGAGATTTATCTGCTCACCGCGGACGAAATGCAGACCTACCGCCTGACGACTGCGGACTGATGCAACATCAACTTGCCAAAAATACTTCCGCCGGAGGCACCTAACGCGACAAGCCACTCACTTTTTTCATAAACAGTCCATCCGGACGCATCCGCCCGCACCGCGGGGTCCAAATCCCGCCTCTTGCCGCCGCACCCCTGTCCTGTCAAAAGACAGTTCATGAGCACTGGACACCTGACCATCGACCTTGCGGCCCTTACCGCGAACTGGCGCGCGCTGCACGCGATGACGTCGTGTGAAACTGCAGCCGTGATCAAGGCCGATGCTTACGGGCTTGGCTCGGAACGCGTCGCCAAGGCGCTGGTCAAGCAAGGTGTGCGCATTTTCTATGTGGCCATGGCCGAAGAAGGGGCCGCCGTGCGCGCCGCTGTCGGCGACAAGGCCCAGATCCGGGTGCTGACCGGCCACATGCGCGGCGATACCGACATGATCGCCGATCTGAACTTGACGCCGATCCTGAATTCCATCGACCAAATCAACCGCCACTTTGAGGCGCTGCCCGATCACCCCTTTGGCCTGCAACTGGACACCGGCATGAACCGGCTGGGTCTGGAATGGGACGACTGGGCGGCCGTGGCAGAGGCCGCGCTGCGATGCAAACCTGTGGTCGTGATGTCGCACCTGGCCTGCGCCGATGAACCCGATCACCCGATGAATCCTTACCAGCTGGATGTTTTTCACCAGATGACCGACGGGATCACCACGCCGCGCAGCCTTGCTGCGACGGGCGGTATCCTGCTGGGGCCGGACTATCACTTTGACGAATGCCGCCCCGGCATTGGCCTGTACGGTGGCCTGCCGTTCGAGGATGCCCGCCCCGTCGTGCGCCTTGACCTGCCCGTTGTGCAACTGCGCGATCTGACCGCTGGAGAAGTCGTAGGCTACGGCAATTCGTGGCAAGCGGACCGCCCCACGCGCCTTGCCACGGTCGCCGCCGGCTATGCGGACGGGTTGCAACGCGCCCTATCGCGCGGCGCGATGCTGTTTCACGGCGACACCCCCTGCCCGCTGGTGGGCCGCGTCTCGATGGATCTGATCACTGTCGATGTGACGGATCTGAACGAAGACCCGAACGCGCTGGCGATCATCTGCGACGCGCAGCCGGTGGACCGTCTGGCGCAGAGCGCGGGAACGATCGGCTATGAAATGCTGACCAGCCTCAGCCCGCGCTATTCGCGCCGCTACGTCGGCTAGCGCCGAATAGATTCGGGGCGATTTCTCGTTTGGCTGCACAGCCCCTCACACGATAAAGCCCAAAGCGGCCATCTTATTGCAACTGCTTGCGAAAACTTGCCAAAAAAACAGAGCGTGATTGTTGCAACGCGGAGGCCCCAATTGCGCAAAAGCGCAGGAAAAATACAACATATGGCGGTATCCGCCGTCCGTCGGCGCTAATCCCAGCCCTTACCTTCTCGATCCCACCCCCTGGCAGACACCCCGCACTGCCCATTGATTCCGCCAGCGAGACAATAGGCACGGTTGCGCAGATGCATGACAATGGACCTGTTGGCAAAATATCTTAATTATAAATTTACGCATTTTTAAAATTATTGCGACAGGACGGCTGCATATGACCCCCAACTTGCGCGACGGCATGCGCCTGATGCACGCCTTGACCCTTTTCACCGCCTCGATCCATGCCTTTGCCGCAGTCTTTTACACCGCGTTATGTGCCATCGGCATGGCGGACTGGCTGCAGCTGAACGCGACCATCGGCGGCGTCGATTACCCCAATGCGGGGCCGTGGGTGCAAGGCGCACTGACCGCGATCTTGGGCGCGATAGCGTTTTTCATGCTGAACCATGTGCGCATGAGGACATTGGAAACCAGCCCCCGCAACTTCCATATCAGCATGGCCGACGTTGCCCGCGCCTATCGCGACGTACACGCCGCCCACAGCGCCGAGGTCTTAACCCTAAGCTCTGAATTTGATGCCGTGCGCGAACGCCTTGCCTATCTGCGCGACCACCAGGATCTGAGCCAGCTGGAAAGCGGCGTGGTGAAGGTCGTCGCTCAGATGAGCGTGCAAAGCCGCCATCTGGCCGAAGTCTATTCCGTCGAACGTGTCACCCGCCCCAAAGCCTTCCTGCGCAAGCGCCTGCAAGCGGCAGAGGATCAGCAGGAACGCATCATGGAAGCGATGCACTTCTGCGAACAGATCCACGCTCGGTCCGAACAGGTCGAGATCGAGGAAGCCCGCGTTGCCAGCCAGCTGACCTATCTGGACGGCCGCCTGCAAAGCACCCTATCTCTGCTTGGCTATGCGCTAGAGCATGACGAATCGCTGGACCTTGAGGTGCTGGAGCTAGGGGCAGACCAAAGTGCGCAGCGCATCGCGAATGGTAACAATATCGCCCAGATGCCGCAAAAGCCCTTCGCAGAATGACCACACCGCTTTGGCTACGCGGCCTGAACCTCGCGCTGCTTGTCCTGTTTCCGCTGTCTTGGTTCGCGCCGCTGATCCGCGCCGGTCTGCTGCCACTGTTCGGCCTGTCGGACATCAGCGTCATCTCTGGCCTACAAAGCCTGTGGCCCGATGATCCGATGCTTGCCTTGTTGGTCACCGTGCTGGCGCTGTTTGCGCCGATGCTGAAAACGATCGGCCTTGCACTGATGCATCATCATCTGCTCAGCGCGCGGCTGCTGCCAGTACTAGCCTGGGCGGGTAAACTGGCGATGGCGGATGTCTTCCTGATCGCGCTTTACGTCGTGATCCTGAAAGGTGCCGGAATCGGGCGGGTAGAAACCGCTTGGGGGCTGTGGCTGTTCACCGGCTGCATCCTTGCTTCGGTCATGGTATCGGGGCTCACGCAACGCTATAGATTAAAAGGCTGACGCCTTCGGAGTTCTCCGATTTTTAGACGACAAATCGGACCGTTGCCAGCGTTGCAAATATGGTCCAAAAGGTGAACATGGCCAAGGATCTTGCTTTTACCTGTTCTGCATGTGGTGCCGCGACCAGCAAATGGTCCGGCAAGTGCGAAGCATGCGGCGCGTGGAACACCATTCATGAGGATACCGGCCTTGCCGCCGGCCCCAAGAAAACATCTATCGGTGGACGCCGGGGGAAAACCCTCAAGCTCACCGATCTTGCCACGCAAGAGGCCGCACCGCCGCGCACGCTGGCCGGAGTGGACGAGCTAGACCGCGTGCTGGGCGGCGGCTTGGTCAAGGCGTCTGCCCTGCTGGTGGGCGGCGATCCGGGGATCGGAAAATCGACCCTTATGCTGCAGGCCGCCGCGCGGTTTGCGCGCAATGGGCTCAAGGTCATCTATGTCTCTGGCGAGGAATCGAACGCGCAAGTTCAGATGCGCGCACTGCGGCTGGGGCTAGAGAAAAGCCCCGTCATGCTCGCCTCTGACACCAATCTGCGCGACATCCTGACCACGCTTGAGGCTGAAAAAGCCGACCTGACGATCATCGATTCGATCCAAACGATGTGGGCCGACCACGTGGATTCCGCTCCTGGCTCTGTCAGCCAGGTCCGCACCTGCGCGCACGAATTGACGACATTTGCCAAGACGCATGATATGTCTGTCATCATGGTAGGCCACGTTACAAAAGAAGGGGCCATAGCCGGCCCGCGCGTAGTCGAACACATGGTCGATACTGTCCTGTATTTCGAAGGAGAGCGCGGCCACCAGTTCCGCATTTTGCGTAGCGTCAAAAACCGCTTTGGCCCGGCGGATGAAATCGGCGTTTTCGAGATGACCGGCAAAGGCTTGGCCGAAGTCCGCAACCCCTCTGCCCTGTTCCTGTCCGAACGCGGCGAGCCTGCGCCGGGGTCGGTTGTTTTTGCGGGCATCGAAGGCACCCGTCCAGTTTTGTGCGAAATTCAGGCCTTGGTCGCCCCCAGCCCGCACAGCCAGCCGCGCCGGTCGGTCGTGGGATGGGATGGCGGGCGTCTGGCGATGATAATGGCGGTGTTGGAATCGCGCTGCGGCGTGCCGTTCACCGGCCTTGATGTCTATTTGAACGTCGCGGGCGGCCTGCGTATTAGCGAACCCGCCGCCGATCTGGCGGTTGCCGCCGCGCTTGTGAGTGCCCGAGAAGACGCAGCCTTGCCCAAAGAAGCCGTTATTTTCGGGGAAATCAGCCTGTCCGGCGCACTCCGTCCCGTCATTCAGACGGAAAATAGATTGAAAGAGGCGCAAAAACTTGGTTTTACCTCGGCGATCATGCCGCGGGCGCCAAAGGGCACCGGGGCTGCTGGATTGGAACTGCGCGAAATGCAAGATCTGGCTAGTTTCGTTGAACAGGTCTTTGGCGCGCGCCAAGGCTGACCCCGGGGGGAAATCCATTGGAAGGTTTCACAATCATCGACGCCGTTGTCGCTGGTATCATCGTGATTTCGGCACTGCTGGCGTACAGCCGCGGCCTTGTTCGCGAAGCTATGGCGATCGCCGGCTGGATAGGCGCAACTGTTCTGGCCTTTATCTTTGCCCCGCAGGTGCAGCCGCTAGTGCGGCAGATCCCAGGTCTCGACGGCTTTATCGGTGACAGCTGCGAATTGTCGATCATCGCTGCATTTGCCGCGGTGTTTGCGGTGGCGCTGGTTGTCGTGTCGATCTTTACGCCGTTGTTTTCATCCGTCGTGCAGCGCTCTGCGTTGAACGGCTTGGACCAGGCAGCCGGCTTCTTGTTCGGCGTGTTCCGCGGCATCCTGCTCGTGGCCGTCGCGTTCTTTGTCTATCAGACGGTACTGTCCAGCCAGAATGTCGCCATGGTGGATAACAGCCGATCCGCCATCGTCTTTAGCCACATGGCCGACAAGATCGCAGAACGCGACCCAGAGGCTACGCTGTCTTGGGTTACCTCCCAATATCAGCAACTGGTCGGAGAATGCGGCGCGCCGGAGTAATCCGGCACACCACATTTAAAAATTATGGCGCGGCGGGTTCAGTTGCTGAATCCGCTGCAACGTCTTCGGGCTTTTCGGGTTTTTGATGAACCTCATCAGCCGCGCCCAAGAAATTACTAACGATTCCCATGCCGTCGACATTGTCCGCGACAACCTTGAACACCACAAGGAACGGCACCGCGACAAGCGCCCCGGCGATGCCCCACAGCCAGCCCCACAGCACCACGGTCAGGAACACAGCGACTGTGTTCAGCTCCAGCTTGCGGCCCAGCAGTGTGGGGGTGACAAAGTTCCCCTCGATCGTGGTCAGCGTCAAATAGGCGGCCGGGGCCAGCAACGCATAGCTGAAGCTGTCGAAGGTGATGATCGACAGGCCCGCAACCAGCACCACCCCGGTGATAGCCCCCAGATAGGGCAAGAAATTCAGCAAAAACGCCGCGATGCCCCAGATATAAGCGTAAGGCATGCCAAGAAGCGTCAGGACAGAACCGATGCCGATGCCAAGGCCTGCGTTGATCAGCGCGATGGTCAGCAGGTAATGTGACACCCGCCGTTCAATATCGTAAACCATCGTCAGGGCACGCTTCTTGCCGCTCATCGTCGGGAATGACTGCACCAGCTTGAGATAGAACAAGTCGCCCGACGCCAGCAGGAATGATGCCAGCACAAGGGCCACAGCGAGTGTCGAGCCAATCGTTCTAAGGACACTCATCGCACTGTCAATTAGAGTAGGCTGCTTAACGACGACTTCCTTCACCGCGGGATCCGTGCCAGCCATGCTTGCCACGTCCTCACCGGCTTGGCGCACGTTCTCTAGCTGCCGGAACACACCGCTTAGCTTGGTCTGCAGCTGGTCCCCCATGGAACCGGCGTCGTTCATCCACCCCACAACCGTGCCAGAAGAAAAATAGATAACCGCCGTAATTGCCAGCGCCGTGATGCCGATCAGCCCAACCGCAGACACCCAATGTGGTACGCCAATCCGGGACAATCCGCGCGATAACGGCGACAGGGTCAGCGCGATCAAAAAACCTAGCAGGATCGTCAGCAGCAGGTCCTTGGCAAAATAGCAGGTCACAAAGACCGAGATCAGCATGATCACGTTCAGACTGCGACGAATCGCTTCGAGGTGGGTTGCGCGTTTCATCAGGGGCCTGACATTAATTGAATTAGCGGCAAAACGCGCCGAAGCGAGAACTGGTTACATTGCGCATTAACGCGGCATCTGGTCACATGTTCCGCCCTTGTTTCAGATCAGATGCCCGCCACGCGTTGCCGCAGTGCGGCAATTAATTTCGTCCTGACACCGCACCGCGTGTATCAGTCCCGTGACACTGTCTTTGATACGCGCTAAGACGCCCGGAACTTCCCCGGATTCGGAGCTGCCCCGTGCCAGAAGCGACCTCCCCCTGCGCCACACCCTCTTTGGCGAAGGATTTGCCAAGTCATCCCTTTTATATCGATGCGGACAGCGACAAGCTGCGCGAAGAATGCGGGGTCTTTGGCGTCGTCGGCGTGACCGAGGCCAGCAACTTTATTGCCCTTGGACTGCACGCGTTGCAGCATCGGGGCCAAGAAGCCGGCGGCATCGTCACCTATGACGCGACCAGCGGCTTCAATCAGGCCCGCCGAATGGGTCTGGTGCGCGACAACTTTACCAGCGCCGACATGATGGCGATGTTGCCGGGCGAACTCGGGATCGGCCACGTCCGGTACTCCACTGCCGGACACAAGGGCCAGACCGCAATCCGCGACGTGCAGCCCTTTTTTGGCGAATTTTCAATGGGCGGTGCGGCGATTGCCCACAATGGCAACATCACCAACGCCATCGCCTTGCGTAAGGAATTGATCGAGCGCGGCTCGATATTCCAAAGCTCGTCCGACAGCGAATGCATCATTCACCTGATGGCCCGGTCCATGGGCCGCACGATCCCCGACCGCATGGAAGATGCACTGCGCAAGGTCGAAGGCGCGTTTTCCGTTGTCGCCATGACCCAGTCCAAACTGATTGGCTGCCGCGACCCGCTGGGCGTGCGCCCGCTGGTGCTGGGTAAACTGGGCGACGGTTGGGTGCTGTCGTCAGAAACCTGCGCGCTGGACATCGTCGGTGCCGACTTCGTCCGAGAGATCGAACCGGGCGAAATGGTCGTCATCAGCGCCGAGGACGGCATGCAGTCGCATTTCCCGTTTCGCCGGGCCAAATCGCGATTCTGCATCTTTGAACACGTCTATTTCAGCCGCCCCGACAGCATCCTTGGCGGTCGGTCCGTCTATGAAACCCGCGAAGCCATTGGCCGTGAGTTAGCCAAAGAAGCGCCGGTGGATGCCGACCTTGTCTGCCCAGTCCCCGACAGCGGCACGCCTGCAGCCATCGGCTTTTCGTTAGAATCGGGCATCCCCTATGCGATGGGGATCATCCGCAACCAATACATGGGCCGGACCTTTATCGAGCCGTCAGAGCAGATCCGCAACATGGGCGTACGTCTAAAGCTGAACGTCAACCGCGCCCTGATCCGCGGCAAGCGCGTGATCCTTGTGGACGACAGCGTCGTGCGCGGCACCACCAGCCAGAAAATCAAGGAAATGATCCTCGAGGCTGGCGCAGCAGAGGTCCACTTCCGCATTGCCTCACCGCCTACCCAGTGGCCCTGCTTTTACGGCGTCGATACGCCAGAGCGTGAAAAACTGCTGGCCGCCCGCATGACAGAGGACGAGATGCGCGATCACCTTGGTGTGGATTCGCTCAAGTTCATCTCTTTGGATGGCCTGTATCGTGCTGTGGGCGAAGCTGGCGGGCGCAACCCGAAGTCCCCGCAGTATTGCGACGCCTGTTTTACCGGCGAATACCCCGTTGCACCGACCGATATGATCGAACGGGGCTTTAAGACAAAGGCAGCGATGGAATAAACGGCCGAACACTTCTGCGTCAGGCGCGCGCCGATCGGCCAAGCTTCGCCTATCCGCCGATGCCAGTGGCAGACAATCGCACAACAAGGGGCTGCCTGCTGGCGGCCCTTTTTTTTTGCCCCTGCGGAGTGCATCGGAGCGCTTCACTGCAGGATAGACACGGCGATGACCAATACACCCGACGTGGGCCAGCTGGCCCAAAGCAAAGCGCAACTACAGCTCCACAGCATCACCGTAATCGGGCTGTTTTCCGGTCCGCAAGGCGACAGCGCATTGCTGCGGATGGGCGACGGAGAAATTCAAAAGGTAGCGGCGGGCGATACGGCGGGCGTGCTGACTGTGCTGGCCATTGATCACGCTGTGGTCACCCTGCGCGACCACCGAGGCCAGACCTTTCAGCTGACCTTGCCCGGTAAGACCTGACACCACTTTACAGCCAGCCCACCTTGCGGCACACACGCCGCCATGACCGATAAAATTGCCCTGATCACTGGTGCGTCGCGTGGCCTTGGGGCCGCGATCGCCAAGGCGCTTGCGCCCGAATATCATATCATCGCCGTCGCTCGCACTGTCGGCGCGCTGGAAGAGCTGGATGACGCCATTCAGGCCAAGGGTGGCCACTCCACGCTGGCCCCGATGGATGTGACCGTCGATGCCGCCATGCAGCAGCTGTGCCGCGGCATCCATGATCGCTGGGGCAAGCTGGATCTGTGGGTCCATACAGCCATCCACGCCGCCCCACTATCCCCCGCCAGCCATATCGCGCCCAAGGATTTTGCGTCGTCTATGGACGTGAATGTCACCGCGACGCAGCGGCTCATGTCCTATGCGGCGCCCTTGCTGGGCACTAAGGGGCGCGCGGTGTTCTGCGATGACGCAGTCGCGGGCCAGAAATTCCACGGCACCTATGGCGCGACCAAAGCCGCGCAAATGGCGCTGGTGCGATCTTGGGCCGCGGAGACCACGCACACTGGCCCGCAGGTCGCAATCATCGCGCCCAGCCCGATGCCCACCGCCCTGCGCGCCCGTTTTTTCCCCGGCGAAGATCGCAACGCACTTTGCACAACCGACGCCGAAGCGGCCCGCCTACTGGATCAGATCAAACCCTGATTCCCCAAAGCCACAGGTGCCCTGAAACTGCGACCGCAGCTTGTGACGGGCGCGCCTGTAACCTACCCTGTCCACACCACATCAACCGGGGCTTTCATGCGCATTCTGATCACCAATGACGACGGCATAAACGCGCCGGGCCTGAAGGTTCTGGAAACCTTGGCCGAGGATCTAGCAGGCCCGACTGGCGAAGTCTGGATCGTGGCCCCCGCTTTTGAACAATCGGGCGTCAGCCACTGCATAAGCTATACTCATCCGACCATGATTTCCGAATTCGGCCCGCGCCGTTTCGCGGCCGAAGGCAGCCCCGCTGATTGCGTGCTGGCAGCTATCTATGACGTGATGAAGGGCAACCCGCCCGACCTAATCCTGTCAGGTGTAAACAGAGGCAACAACGCTGCTGAAAACGTGCTGTATTCCGGCACAGTTGGAGGCGCGATGGAAGGTGCCTTGCAAGGTTTTCGATCCATCGCGATGTCGCAGTTCTATGGCCTGCGCAACGCAAAGCTGGCCAACCCCTTTGCGGCTGCTGCCGCTGGCGGCGCAGTGCTGCGCCGTTTGCTGGACGATGCGTTCTGGGACGACGAAGATTACCGCCTGTTCTACAACATCAACTTCCCCCCCGTCCCCGCAGAGGATGTCAAAGGCATGCGCCTGACACGTCAAGGCATGCGACGCGGCGTGCATCACCGGGTCGAGGCGCAGGATGCCCCCACTGGCCGCCGTTTCATGTGGGTGCGTGCCGGCGATCAGCAGGTCCGCACAGCAGAGGGCACGGATGCGGCGGCGAACCTTGATGACTACGTCTCAATTACACCGCTGCGCGCCGATCTGACAGCACATGATGCGTTTGACAGGCTATCGGACAGGCTCGGGTGACGGACGCACAAACCAAGATGCAGTTTCTATTTGCCTTGCGCAGCAAGGGTGTAACCGACTCGCGTGTTCTGCACGCAATGGAAAAGATCGACCGCGCCGCTTTCGTGCGCGGTCTGTTCGCTGAACGCGCCTACGAGGACATGCCCCTGCCCATCGCCTGTGGCCAGACCATCAGCCAACCGTCCGTCGTTGGCCTGATGACGCAAGCGCTGGACGTGCAACCGCGTCATAAGGTTTTGGAAATTGGCACAGGCTCTGGCTATCAGGCCGCGATCCTAAGCCAGCTTGCTCGCCGCGTATATTCCATCGACCGCTTCAAGCGGCTGGTGGCTGATGCGCAAACCGTGTTCGATGCCCTTGGCATCGCCAACATCACCGCCATGACAGCTGACGGCAGCTTTGGCCTTGCCGAACAGGCCCCGTTCGACCGCATCCTGCTGACTGCCGCCGCCGAGGACCCGCCCGGCCCACTGCTGGCGCAATTGCGCGTTGGCGGCATTATGGTGCTGCCGGTGGGCCAATCCGATACCGTACAAAGCCTGATCCGCGTCACACGCCTTGAAAAGGGCTTTGACTACGAGGAATTGCGCCCAGTCCGGTTTGTCCCCTTGATCGAAGGGTTGGGTCAGGACTAGAACCATTGAAACGTCCCACATAAGGGGCAAATGGCCCCAACACGCGGGCAGGCCACGACAGGACACACGCAGCCATGACACTGAACTCAACTTCCAGATTGCGCCGATTTGCGTACGCAACTTCTGCGCTGGCCCTTCTTGCGGCTTGTGACACTGCGTTGCCGGATCTGGATTTGCGGGACAGGGCTGGCGGCTTTGACACCTCGCCCTCTGTCGCAAATCTGCCCAGCCGTCCAAAGCCAGACAACCGCGGTGTAATTTCCTATCCCGGCTATCAGGTCGTAGTCGCCAGGCGCGGCGACACCATCGCCAGCATTGCCGCCCGTCTGGACCAGAGTGCTGCGACGCTGGCGACCTTTAACGGCATCAGCATGGACACCGCCCTGCGCGAAGGTGAAGTCGTCGCCCTCCCGGGCCGCGTGACCGATCCATCACCTACCACAGGGACCACGAACACTAGCCCCATCGATATAAGTGGCATCGCGACGACCGCGCTGGATCGTGCGGCGCCCGTCGCCAGCGGTGGCCTTGCCCCCTTGACCGGGTCAGCAAGCGGGGTAGAACCGATCCGCCACAAAGTCCAACCGGGCGAGACGGCGTTTTCGATTAGCCGCCTGTACAACGTACCCGTTAGCACACTGACCAACTGGAACGGCCTGTCCAGCGATCTAGATGTCCGCGACGGACAATACCTGCTGATCCCGCAAAACGATCGACCGGTCGACGTGACAGGCGGCCCGCTGGTCGCGCCGGGTCTGGGCAGCGTGTCCCCCGTGCCGCCGTCCGCCGCAGCGCCCCTGCCCCTCGAAACGCCGCAAGTCGCCAGCGCACCCGTCTTGGCACCGCCCGCACCCAAACTGGACGTGGCACCGCCGCGCACCGCCACCGTTGTTGCGCCGCCTGCCCCGGCTGCACCCGCTGCACCAGCCCCTGCCCCTGCCCCTGCAACAAGCAGCAGTGCGCAATTCGTACGCCCGGTGTCAGGCAGCATCATCCGCGACTATTCACCGGGTAAAAACGAAGGCATCGACATCGCGGCCGCAGCAGGCACATCGGTCAAGGCCGCCGACTCGGGCACCGTCGCCGCTGTGACCACGGACACTAGCGGCACGGCCATTGTCGTGTTGAAGCACGCAGGCAACCTGCTGACGGTCTATACTAACCTAGAGCTTCTGAGCGTGTCCAAGGGCGATTCCGTCGCGCGCGGTGCCATCTTGGGCAAGGTCAAAAGCGGCGATCCAAGTTTTGTGCACTTTGAAGTGCGGCGCGGGCTTGAGTCCGTCGACCCGAACGAATTCCTATAGAGATTACTCCCGCCGGAGCCTCCGGCGGGAGTAATCTTGGCACGATGATACTGGGGCCGCTTATCTAAGCGTTAAGCCCCTGCGGCCTGCAAGATCTGTGAAATATTGCCATGCGACGCGACCAGAGCGGCTGCCGCGGGTAGCTTGCCATTCGATCGCCTCTGCCCGCAGGGTCGCGTCGTCAATGTCGATGCCGTGGGCGACGCAATAGCCCCGGATCATCGCCAGATACTGATCCTGATCGCAGGGGTGGAAGCCCAGCCAAAGGCCGAAGCGGTCTGACAGGCTGACTTTTTCCTCGACCGCCTCTGCCGGGCTGATCGCGGTAGAGCGTTCGTTTTCAATCATGTCACGGGGCATCAGGTGCCGGCGGTTGGACGTGGCGTACAGAACGACATTGTCAGGCCGGCCCTCGATACCGCCATCTAGCACCGCCTTGAGCGATTTATAATGGCTATCGTCGTGGCTGAAGCTGAGGTCGTCGCAGAACAAGATAAACCGCTGATCTGTGCCCCGTAGCAGGTGCAGCAAACGGCTCATGCTGGGCAGATCCTCGCGCTGAATCTCGATGATCTTGAGGTCAGCAAAATCCGCATTAAGTTTGCCGTGGATCGCCTTCACGAGGCTCGATTTTCCCATGCCTCGCGCGCCCCAAAGCAAGGCGTTGTTCGCGGGAAGTCCGCGGGCAAAGCGTTCGGTGTTGGCCAGCAGTGTGTCACGGGACCGGTCGATGCCGACCAGCAGATCCACATTAACGCGGCTGACGTGCTGCACGCCATCCAGACGGTCTGGGTCAGCGTGCCATACAAATGCGCCGGCGGCTGCGAAATCAGGGGCCGTGGCAGGCCCTGGGCGCAGCCGCTCTAGCGCGGCTGCGATTCGTTCCAGCGGGTCGGTCACGGCTTGGGATCCGCGTCGTCATCAGTTGGATTGAGCGGATTGCCATACATATCTTCGTCCTCGCCCACGGTGCCATTAGCGCGTAATTCCGCAAGACGGATGCGTTCAATGCGGGCGACCAACTGGATTGATATTTCGTATAGACCGTAGATCACCGTGAACAGGATCACCTGGCTGACGACGTCCGGCGGGGTCGCCAGCGCGGCCATCAGCAGGATGCCGATGACGGCATATTTACGCGTGTTGCGCAGGCCGGCGGCGCTGACCAGACCGGCCTTGCCCATCAGGGTAAGCAGAACAGGCAGCTGGAAACACAGGCCAAAGGCCACGATGAATTTGATCGTCAGGTTCAAATAGGCCTTGGCCGAGCCTTGGAACAGTAAGCCTGCGGCCTGAGTAGATGCCTCGGGTCCGTCGGTCAGCACGTTGCCCTGCTGAAATCCAAGGAAGAAGTTAAAGGCCAGCGGCGTGATGATGTAATAAGCGAAGGCCGCGCCTAGGAAGAACATGAACGGCGATGCCACCAGGAACGGCAGAAACGCGCCCTTTTCCGACTTGTAGAGGCCAGGCGCGATGAAGCGCCACATCTGGTAGCTGACGTAGGGGAATGACAGGCAAAGCCCGCCCAGTAGCGAGATCTGGATCGCGACGAAAAACCCTTCTTCCAACGCGATGAAGATCAGCCCGCAGTCCTGCCCTTCGGCGTCGAGCGCAGAACACAGCGGCAGGGTCAGGAAGTCGAAGATCGGGTTCCAAACGGTAAAACAGATGATCATGCCGACGATGAAGGCCATCAGTGATTTGATCAGGCGCGAACGCAATTCCGTCAGGTGCTCGAGCAGAGGTGCTGCGCTGTCGTCAAGGTCATCTGAAGCGCTCACGATTCACCTGCCAGGGTCTTTTTGTCGATCGACTTCAAGGGCTTAGCGGTTGACGTTGATGCGGCTGCCTTTGCTTTTGGCGCGACTTTGGTCTTTGGCTTTGGTGCCTGCGCTGGCGCTGCCTCAACCGCAGGAGCAGGCGCGGCCATCTCTGGCTCTTCAGACATTTCGGCAGCGTCGGCGGCTGCCATTTCGCGGTCGCGGCGTTCTTGCGCGGCGCGGGCGGTGGCGGCAGAGATTTTGTCTTTGGCCGCCTGGCGTTCCTCTGACAGCTTTGCCGTCTCAGATCCGGGCTTGAAGGTGGACTTCAACTTGTCGACACCGAACTTCGAAGGATTTGCAGCAGCTTGTATCGACTTGCTGATGTCCTTGACCCCGCTATCATCGGCAGCGGACTCCATGGCGCGTTGAAACTCCGAAGCCATGGCACGGGCTTTGCCGCTCATGCGGCCCAGCTCCCTGAACATGTTCGGCAGATCTTTTGGCCCGATCACAATCAGGGCCACGACCCCCAGAAGGATCATTTCGCTCCAGCCTAGGCCGAACATACGCGGTACCTCTGAACTGGTTTAGACGTTGTCTTTTTTCGACTCAGGCGTCACGTCGCGCGCGTCGGCAAAGCTGTCGTCCAATTCTTTTTTACTGTCATCGACGCCGCGCTTGAAGGCGGTGATGCCTTTGCCGACTTCCCCCATTAGGGACGAAATCTTGCCCCGTCCGAACAGGACCAGCACGACGACGGCGATCAGCAGAAGGCCGGGAAGGCCGATATTGTTGAGCATGTAATCTCTCCTTGGCGGGACCCGGGGCCTGCGACGCCGGGAGGTTGAGGAGCATCAGACATACGCGCCCCAGGCTGACTTGAAAAGCGGCAAACGGTCAAAAAGGCGTGGGGCGGATGCGCCTTACGCCTTTTTCGCGTAGCGGTTGTTATGCACCCATAGCCTTGCGTAGCATGTTCAGGGCTACCACCACCAAAAATACGCCAAACACCCGCTTCAGGCGGACGGCGTCGGTCTTGTGCGCAAGCGCCGCGCCCCATGGCGCGGTGATCAGCGTCATGGCGACGACAAGGCCAAAGGCCACGAGGTTAACCGAACCGATGGTATAGGGGGGCGCGACGGCGATGGGCTTGAACAGCAGCACCAGCACCGAAGGCACGGCAATCATCACGCCGAATCCTGCAGCCGTGGCAACGGCGCGGTGGATCGGGGTGTTATAAAGGCTCATCACCGGGACGCCAAAGCTGCCGCCGCCGATGCCCATCAGCACGGACAAAAAGCCGAGCAGCGGTGACAGGGCAGCGCGGGCAGCACCCGTCGGCATCGCCTGCCCCAACCGCCAGTGATTGCGGCCAAAGGTCATATATAAGCCAACGATGATCGCCAGCCCGCCAAAGATCAGCTGCAGCGACAGGGTCCGCAGGCTGGACACAAGGAAAACGCCTAGTACTGCACCGATAACGATACCTATGGACCATGTTTTCAGCACGCCCCATTCGACTGCGCCTTTTTTGTTATGAGCGTGCACGGACCGCAGGCTGGTCACGATGATCGTCGCAAGGGACGTGGCAAGGCACATCTGCATCAGCTGCGGGCTGGAAAAGCCCAGCGCACTGAAGGCATAGAAAAACGCCGGCACCAGAACGATGCCGCCGCCGACGCCCAAAAGGCCTGCCAAAACGCCTGCAAACGCTCCAATGGCCAGCAAAAGCAGCCCCATTTCGATCAGCAGTGTGGTGTTTTCCAAGGTGTGCCCCTCCTTAGGCAGCAAGCGACGTGACGTAGTTTAGCGCATCTAACACCACGTCCACACCCGCGCCATCCTTATGCGCGTGTTCTGATAGGTGGCGGCGCCATAGGCGGGCACCGGGGCGACCCTGAAACAGGCCCAGCATGTGCCGGCTGACTTGCCCCAGACGCCCGCCAGCTGCAACATGATCCGCAATATATGGCAGCATAGCGTGGACGATGGCGATGGCGTCGCCGGGCGTGCCGTCGTTAAAAATGCGCGCATCAGCGTCCAGCAAAATGGCCGAAGGGTCGTGATAGGCGGCGCGCCCGATCATCACGCCGTCAAGGCCCGCGTCCAGCAGAGCCTGCGTCTGGTTCAGATTTTCGATGCCACCGTTAATGGATAAGTGCAGGGCGGGGAATGCGGCCTTCATCGCGTGGACAAGGTCGTAATCCAGCGGCGGAATATCGCGGTTTTCCTTGGGACTCAGACCCTGCAACCAAGCCTTGCGGGCGTGGACGGTAAAGCGGTTCACGCCAACGGCGCTAACGCGGGTCAGGAAATCGGGCAACACGGTAGCCGGGTCCTGATCGTCTACGCCGATGCGGCATTTCACTGTGATCGGCAGGTCTGTCACCGCGATCATCGCGGCCACGCAATCGGCAACAAGGTCAGGTTCTGTCATCAGCACCGCGCCAAAGCGGCCCGATTGCACCCGGTCCGACGGGCAACCGCAGTTGAGGTTCACCTCGTCATAGCCCATTTCAGCGGCGATCTTGGTCGCCTGCGCCAGCATCGCGGGGTCAGAGCCGCCAAGCTGCAGCGCCACAGGGTGTTCGTCTTGACCATAAGCTAGCAGACGCGCCGTATCGCCGTGCACAACAGCGGCGGCGGTAACCATTTCAGTATATAGCAATGCATGTCGCGACATCAGCCGGTGCAGGTGGCGGCAATGGCGATCCGTCCAATCCATCATCGGGGCGACGGACAGGCGTGCGGCCGTGGCCACGCTGCAATTCTCTTGTTTCATTGGCTCTGCCGCATGCCGCATCGTGCAGCTTCCTTGTCCTATTCGTGTCGATTGGCACCGTTTTCAGCACTCGGGACTACAAATGTAGGCCCGGCAGATCCGATCTAGGTCCGCGAAGTGGTCTCATATCAGTCTGGCGTCCCACTCGCAAACACTCCCACCACGCCGAACCGCAAGGCCCACCTCGCCTATGGATGAGTGCGTCGGTTCCCCGCGATGAACGGCTTTTCCGTCCGAAAGCGAACCACCTCTCCCCTTCAATATGTCTGCAATGGTGGCGAATAGCTTTGGGTCGGACCCTCGAAATTCATTTGGGCTGCTAACTCAGCGTCCAAGTCAATCTAAACAACGAAACAGTCTTTCCAGCCAATCTACAATCGGCGATACGTGTGTTAGTCTACGAACAATCCTGTCCCAATTGCGTCTACGGTTCTTGCCTTACGCGTCAAGAACAAGGCACTTATCCCGTTTTTCGATGCAAATGTGTGACCGTCCAATAGCCCCATGACCATGAGTGCCGTCGCCATTGCGTCGGCTTGCATACAAGTTTTTGCCAAGACGCTCACTGATGCTGGGGCGTTCACCAAAGGCGCTCCGCGACGGGGGTCAATTGTGTGGCTTAAGCGGGTGCCTTTGACCTCGACAAAATGTCGATAGTCCCCTGAAGTTGCCACGGCCATATCCTCGAGCCCCAAGACAAAATGTGTTGTCCGATCTAGCGTGTCGGGCACCTCGACTCCAACCGACAACGGGGTGCCGCCGGCTTGCGTGCCCATTGCCTTGACCTCGCCATCAATCGCGTAAAGCGCGTGTTTGATCCCAAATCCGGCAGCCACGAATGCCAAGCGATCCCCCCCCATAGCCTTTGGCGATGCCTGATAGATCAAGCGCCAGCTGAGCTGTCTTTTTGGTGCGCCCGTTGGCGGCATCAAAGATGAGCGCATCAATCGCAGGGATACGCGCGCGACCGCTGGGGCAATTGCGCGACAATTTAGCAAGACGCGACGCAATTGATTTGGCACCATTGAGCCTTGATACGCTACCGACAGAGCTGCAACCTATTGCCGGAACCGTGAACAAGCTTTTTGGGCGGTTAAGCTCCGCGTTTGATGCCGAACGCAGCTTTGCTTCTAACGCGGCCCATGATCTCCGTACGCCATTGGCAGGAGCGATTGTGCTACAAAAACAAACGCACGAACCCGAAACTACGCGCCGCGCCGATGCGATCAAAGACACATTAAATCGCCTGACACAGCTATCGGAAAAACTGATGCAACTGGCCCGCGCAGAGGGCGCACAACTGGACGCGAGCGCCCCGCATTACGCGCACGCCGTTTTGCGCCTTGTTGTCGATGATCTGCCTCGCGCCGACCGGACCCGCATTGAACTGAACTTGCCGGCCGCACAGATGCTTTGTGAAATTGACCCTGATGCCGTGACCATCGTGGCACATAACCTGATCGAGAACGCGCTACGGCACGGCAGCAGCGCACCAATCTCTGTCATGTTGTCAGACGATGGATGGCTGCATGTTGAAAATGACTGCGTTGCTGTTTCGCCCCAAACGCTGGATACATTGCAGGGCCGCTTTAAACGTGGTGGTGATGCGGGTGTCGGCAGCGGGCTTGGACTTGCGGTCGTGCAAAAAATTGCAGAACGGACGTCATCTACATTAAAATTGATCTCGCCCCTTTTGGGCAAACACCGCGGTTTTCGCGCATCAATCAAGCTTGGGCGCAACGCCTAACCATCGACCAAACATTTGGAAAATTCCATGAACTCGCAATACGAATCTGCTCACGTCGAACTGCACTACATCAATCGCGCGGGCTGGTTGCGGGCTGCCGTTCTAGGCGCAAATGACGGCATCGTCTCGGTGTCGTCATTGATCGTCGGTGTTGCAGCAGCGGACCCAAACCCCACGGCAATTTTGGTGGCCGGGGCCGCAGGCCTTGCAGCGGGTGCGATGTCGATGGCAGCGGGCGAATATGTTTCGGTAAGTTCGCAGTCTGATGTTGAACGCGCAGATATTGCCCGCGAAAAACTGGCGCTGATCGACACGCCAAAGGCAGAAGAGGCCGAACTTGCATCGATATATGAAACGCGCGGACTGACGAAAGAAACAGCAGCGTTGGTCGCGCGTGAGCTGACCGAAAAAGACGCGCTCGGGGCCCATGTGCGCGACGAACTTGGTCTGTCAGAAGTGCACACCGCCAATCCACTGCAAGCGGCAGTAGCCTCGGGTCTCACGTTCACGTTCGCCGCAGCACTACCGCTCGCCGCCGCGATTTTAGCACCAAGCGACAAGATTATTCCTACGGTCGTCATCACGACATTGATTTGTCTCGCTGGCCTCGGCGCACTTGGCGCACACGTCGGCGGAGCCCCAAAACCGCGCGCGACCGCACGGGTCCTATTCTGGGGCGCGGCAGCCATGGCAATCACCGCAGGCGTCGGGAGTCTTTTTGGGGTCAGCGTATAAACTCTCTACCGTCCTTTCACTTTTCGCAAACCAGTCATTCGCTGCATTGCAGAAGATGCAAATTGTGGGATCCGGCGGCCAAACTTGTCACCGGACCAAGCATCGAGAAGTCCATCGCGCCGTTGCGGTCTTCCGTGACCGACCCCATGCGCTGGGGGCGGCTGTTCCTGTGTGGAGACGCCGCCCATATCGTCCCCCCACAGTGGCCGAGGGGCTGAACACCGCCGCATCAGATGTGCATTCCCTTTATAACGACTTGCTCGACTACTACGAGAACGACATCGCGGGCGGGATAGACGCCTATTCTGCCAAAGCCCTTGCGCGTGTCTGGAAGGCCGAATGATTCAGCTGGTGGCTTTCATCGCAAATGCACCGTTATCCGGATCAATCCGAATTCAATTTGAGAATGCAGATTGCCGAGTTGGAGTTTCTGCGCAGTAATAATGCCGCACAACAGGTGATGGCCGAAAACTACGTGGGGCTGACCTACTGATGGCGTGCGAAATGGTAAACAAGTACGAAACAGGGATGCAAACACGGAGGCAGGTTTTAGGCGACGTATATATGGACCGTGCAGAGGCAAAAAATATCGCCTTTGACGGCCCCTTTCAGGCAATGATCACCGAAGGTGCTTGGGGCACGGTCTGGTCTGAAGATACGACCACGCCCCGCGAACGCTCTATGCTGACGCTGGCACTGCTGGCAACAACCGAAAACTTTGAGGAAATCCCGATGCATATCCGTGCCAAACAAAACACAGGCGCTGCGCCACAAAGCGTGTTGCAGGCCTTTATGCATTTCGCCGTCTACGCAGGCGTGCCTGCGGCGAACCACGCCATCAAACTTGCAAAACAAACCTATGCCGAATTGGAAGTAGAGATATGAGCCTGACAAACACCCCACCCAAGACAGGCGGCTTCGTCCCTCGTGATCGCAGGTGGCAGCCCGACGCGTTGACCCCCGGCTACAAAACTAGCATCAAGCGCAGTCCGCAGGCGGCCTTGCTGTCCTTCCCGACCACCCTTTCCGAGGAAACCTCTCCGGTCTTTGGCCAAGCGATACTGGGCGCGTTGGATAATGACCTTCTTCTGAACTATGCCAAACCCGGCGAAAGCGCGATCGGGCCGCGGATCATTGTGCATGGTCGTGTGCTGGATGAAATGGGGCGCGGTGTTCCCGGTGCCTTGGTGGAATTCTGGCAGGCCAATGCTGGCGGACGGTATCGACACGAGAAAGAAAGCTATCAGGCCGCTCTTGATCCGAACTTTGGAGGCTGCGGGCGCACGATCACGGCCGAGAACGGATCCTACGAATTCCGCACCATCCAACCCGGCCCCTACCCGTGGCCGAACGGCATGAATGACTGGCGCCCCGCACATATCCATTTCTCAGTTTTCGGCCATGGCTTTGCGCAACGTCTTATTACGCAGATGTATTTCGAGGGCGATCCTCATATCAAGCTTTGCCCGATTTTAGGCGTCCTAAAATCCCAAGACGCCGTCGACGCGCTGACAGCAGCGTTGGACATGCACCGCACGGTGCCGATGGACAGCCGCGCTTTTAAATTCGACATTGTTCTGCGCGGACGGCGTCAGACATATTTTGAGAACCGCAAGGAAGGGATGTAATCATGGTACAAAAGCTAGACTATCTACGCGAAAGCCCGAGCCAGACCGCAGGGCCTTATGTCCACATCGGTTGCACACCCAACTTCACCGGTATCGATATCTATGGCGGTGATCTGGGAACCTCAATGAAAACGGGCCCCGTGCAAGGCCAGGAGATCATCATCAAAGGCATCGTTTATGACGGCACCGGCACCCCGTTGCGCGACGCGATGATCGAAATCTGGCAACCGGATGCAGCGGGGCTGTTTCCATCCGCCAACGAGACCCGCGGCACGGCGGACCCAAACTTCACCGGCTGGGGCCGGTCGCCCGGTGACATGACCACGGGTGAGTTCAGCTTTGAAACCGTAAAGCCAGGCGCAGTGCCGTGGCCTGACGGCCGGATGCAAGCGCCCCACATCACCGCTTGGGTCGTGGCCCGCGGCATCAACATCGGTCTGCACACGCGAATCTATTTCGAAGATGAGGCAGAAGCGAATGCCGTAGATCCAATCCTGTCGCGGATCGAGCATCAAAACCGCATTCCGACCTTGCTCGCCAAGAAGACCGGTGAAGGCGAATATCGCTTCGAAATCCATCTGCAAGGCCCGAACGAAACCATCTTCTTTGACATTTGAGGGCTCACGTGAACACTCCCTCCATCATCTGCGTCGCCTTAACCGGGTCCCTCCCGTCGAAGGACAACAACCCGGCGGTGCCGATCAGCATTTCCGAACAGATCGAAAGCACTTAGGAAGCCTTTGAGGCGGGTGCCAGCATCGCGCATTGTCACGTGTGCGATAACAAAGGAAAGCCGACGTCAGACCCCGAACGCTTTGCCTGCCTGAAGCAGGGGCTAGAAAACACTGCCCCGGTATGATCGTCCAAATCTCGACCGGGGGGCGCTCTGGTGCGGGCCATGAACGCGGTGGGATGCTCCCGCTGCGCCCTGACATGGCGTAGCTGTCTGTCGGGTCAAACAACTTCCCGACCCGCGTCTATGAAAACAGCCACGATCTTATCGATTGGCTGGCGTCTGAAATGATCGCCCATAGTCAACCCCGAAATCGAGGCCTTCGATCTCGGCCATATTATTAAGGCCACCCGAATGGCCGCCTGAAAGAGCCGTTTTACGTGCAATTTGTAATGGGCGTGAAAATTCCATGCCTGCGGACGAGCGGATTTTCGACTTCTACATCGAAACCCTCAACCGCCTCGCACCTAATGCCCAGTGGTGCGCGGCATGCATTGGCCCTTCGCAATACAAGATCAACAAATGGGCCATCTCCAAGCGAGGTCACACCCGCACAGCACTAAAGAACAATGACCGCCTTGACCGTGACACGCTTGCCCCGTCCAATGAGGCACTCGTTCAGCGTGCGGTCGATCTATGCGAAAAATATTACCGTCCCGTCGCGACATGGCAACAAGCACGAGACATTTTGGGATTTGCTCTGCGGGCAGACGGACGGCCTGCGCCGCGCGACTAGTAGTCTGGCTTTTGGGCATCGTTTAGACGGCATCGGGCAGAGACACTGTCTGGGTCGCGGCGTCTGGCGCGCCGTTTCTGGGCCGCCAAAGGCTGCTGTATCGGGCCCGCGCCACGCCCGCAAATCGGCTGACTGCCCGCCATCGCGCGGATCGACTTGGCGAACACGAGCCGCCTCGCCCCCATACTGGCGGCGGCGAAGCGGACCAGAGGCGCGCGGTTAAAGCGACCAGCCGCCGTCGATGGCGTGGGCTTGGCCTGTGGTAAAGGCGCTGTCGTCGCTGGCCAGATACAGCGCCAGCGCTGCGATCTCTTCTGCCTTGCCGATGCGGCCCATGGGCTGACGAGCAATAAAGGCGGCCAGCGCGGCTTCATAGTCTCCGGTATCGCGCAAGCGGCCGTGCATGGACGGGCTGTCGACTGTGCCGGGGCAGATCGCGTTGCAGCGGATGCCTTGCTGGATGTAGTCGGCGGCGACGGATTTGGTCATGCCGATGACAGCAGCCTTTGATGCGCAATAAGCAAAGCGGTTTGGCACACCCTTCATCGATGACGCCACCGACGACATGTTGATGATCGACCCGCCGCCGTTTTCCAGCATGGCCGGCAGCGTGTGCTGCATCATGCGGAACATCGCCGTGACGTTCAGATCAAAGCTGAAATTCCAGTCCTTGTCGGAACATTCGAGGATTGTGCCATGCGCCACAACTCCGGCGCAGTTGAATAGCACGTCAAGCGGGCCGGCATCCTGCACGACCTTTTTCACCGCATCCCCGTCGGTCACGTCCAGTTTCACTGCCGTAATCCCGTCGATCTGCGCCAGCTCTGCCAGCGCGTCTTCGTTCACGTCCGTAGCGATAACATTTGCGCCCTCTTTGGCGAACAGCTCTGCTGTCGAGCGTCCAATCCCCTGCCCGGCCGCTGAAATCAGCGCCGTTTTCCCGGCCAATCTGCCTGTTGTCGTCATGTCGTCCACTCCTCCTTGGAACAGCACTTCGTGCTGCATCATATCCAAAGGTCGCGGCAGATTCGTCGCGGCCTGTGTCCGTGCGGAGTGAACATTTTCTGAAGCCATAAGGCAACACGAGGCGGCCCGATTGCGGCGGTGCAGGCTTCGTCTTTATTGCGCCGACATTCGCAGCACCGCACCGGCAGGTCCCGTTGAGGCCGCGCCCTGCGAAGTCAGGAGAATTCGCGTCATGACCAACTAATTGCCGGTCATGACGCTATCCTGCAATGCTGTGGGCAAACCCACGAAGGTGGTTTTCATCACGCGTTGCGACGGCTTGCTGACATCGGCGGCAACGGTGACAGTCGTATCGGGGTCAATTCAGTGCTGGCGCAGCGATTGGCTGATCCGGGGCGCGGCCCAGTTTCCGGCACCTCATCCGTGCAATGATGCGCCGTCGTCAGCACCAGCGTATCAGTCTGGTCGCGTTCAGTCAGCGATTTCCCGCAAAAGGCGGTGGCGGCGGTGATGCCGAGCACAATCTTGACTGGGATGCCTTGGGTGCGGGCGACCTCTAATTCCTCTGCTACGAGGCCAAAGATGCCCTAATCGCCGGGCTTCAGTCGCACGATGCGGCAGCCCTTGGCGGCCTCGGCCACGATCAGCGCGCTGATGGAATGCCCCCTCTGAAGTGGTCTACCTTTTGGGATAGAATTATCCCGTTTTCAGGAGGACGACGAGATGGCTGGCAAGCGAGAGAAGCCCGAGGATATCGTGCTGAAGTTGCGACAAGTTCAAGTGCTCCAAGGGCAAGGACGATCTACGACGGAAGCCGCTCGGCAGATCGGTGTGAAGGTTCAGACCTACTATCGGTGGCGCAAAGAATGCGGTGGCATGAGCCGCGACTAGCTCAAGCGGCTTAGAGAACTGGAGGCCGAGATTACCCGGCTGAGGCGTGCCGTGTCGGATCTGACGCTGGACAAGATGATCCTGGCTGGAGCTGCGCGGGGGAACTTCCAAGCCCTTTCCGCCGCAGGCAGTGCATCGACCATGTGCGGCAAACCCTCGGCGTATCGGAGCGCAGGGTTTGCCGCACATTGGGTCGGCATCGCTCGACGTAGCGCAAGGTGCCCTGTGGCCTGCCGGACGAAGCACAGCTGAGCGACGACATTATAGCACTGGCGGAAGAGTTCGGACGCTATGGATACCGTATGGTGGTCATTGTTGCGCCATTGGTCCGAGCGACAATGACGACGGGTATGCTCAATGACCTGCCCCCGAAACTTCCCTCACTTAAATGTAGAGTTTGCTCAACCTTTCGAAGGAGCAATCAAGTGCGACAGAGCCGTTTTACCAAAGCCCAAATAATCGTGATGAGTTGTTCAATGGCGAGGTCTTCAGCACATTGCGCGAGGCTCAAATCATGATCAAACGGTGGCGTCGCCACTACAATACGGTCAGGCTGCACAGTGCCTTGGGCTACCGGCCACCGGCCCCAAAGAGCATCATCCCGATAGACCAAAGACCGACCGTGCATTAGCAATCAAACTGGACCACCCGATGGCGGCACTCCACGATACGGCGGCGATCTGGCGACCGTGCGGGGTGGCGAATGCCTGAACGGCAAACTAGTTCAATGTTTGCGGGTGGCGTCGCACAGTACGCCTTGGCCGTTGCCTACGCGGGGGTGGCTTGTGCAAAAGGCGAACGTTCGAGGCTACGGATTCGCGCTCAGTTCAGAAAGGTAGTCGACGCTGTGCCGCGCTTGATCCAATTGTTTCTTAGAAATCCGCGCGACCAACAGTTCAGACTGATCGGCGCAAGCGCGGGCAAGGTCAGACCCGTCCGCACCGGCGATGCAACTGCGCCCAGTGTAATGGAGGTCCACTTCCGTCCCGATCCGATTTGCATAGGCCACGCAGGCCCCGTTTTCCATCGCTCGAGACGGCACCATGACGCGGGCGACGTTTTCAAAGGGGGACATTAGGGCGGTCGGCACCACGATCAGGTCAGCGCCCAGGTGTGCCAGTTCGCGACACCGCTCTGGGAATTCGACATCGAAGCAGATCAGCACACCAACTTTGAAGCCGTTCAGGCTAAAGATCAGCGGCTCTATTCCGGCTTGGAATGTGGACTTTTCCCAATCCCCGTAAAGCATCCGTTTGCGATAAGGGCCGATCATACCAATCTGGGGGTGGAATACAAATGCGGCGTTGTGAATGGCTGTCTCGGTCTGCTCGTATGACCCAATGACAATCGTCAGACCCGTGTCACGGGCAATCGATTGCAGTCGCTCCATGACAGCGTCATCGACGCTAGCTGCGATGTCGGCGACATCGGCTGAGGTGTAGTAGCCGGTTAGGAAACACTCTGGAAAGACGAGGATTTCCGCGCTTTGCGCTACGGCGAGGGATGCGATGCGGGCAACGTCGTCTACGTTTTTCTGCACGTTCCCTGGGTGGCTTTCGCCCTGCCATAAAGCGACATTCAGCGTGCTCTTGGTCATCGCCGCGCCCTTTCTGCACCCAACAGCCGCGGCAGGTCGCCAAAGCGGGCGATGCTGCCAAACACGACGATGGCGGTCAGCACAAAGAACACAGCGACCGAGGCCATGACCGGGGTGTAGCCGTAGCGCAAAGAGTTGAAGATTTTGATCGGCAGTGTTTCAGCAGTAAAGCCAGCCACCATGTAGGCGATGATGTATTCGTTCAGGCTGAGGACGAAGACGAATGCAAATCCGGAGATCATGTAGGGCCGCGCCAGTGGAAAGATGACGGTGCGAAAGACGGTTTTATCATCGGCACCCATGGTCCGGGATGCCTCGATCAACTGTCTGTCGATGGCTTCCAGCCCGAGTGAAATCGTCACAAGGGGAAGGGTGACCAAGAATACGCCATGAGAGATAATTGTCGCATATATCTGACCGTAAAACCCGACAGTGATCCAGAAGATCATAAAGCCAAGCGCCGAAATGACGGGCGGTAGCAAAAAGGGGGCGACGCCAAGGCCAAACAGCGCCTGCGCCATCTTACTTTGCTTCTTCCAGACATAAAGCGCCAGAGGCAGCGCGATAGAGACTGCAATCGTGCTGGCCCCAAGTGCGATGACGACGGAATTGCGCAGGGCGTTCAGCCAATCACTGGCCTGAAATAGCTCTGCATACCAGCGCAACGAAAACCCTTCCGGCGGGAACAGCAGTTGTTTGGGTTCATTCACAGAGACGCCGAAGATGACGACAAGGGGGGCAGCAAGGAACAGCAGCACAACAAGGATGAAAGCATATCGCAGTATCAGCATCAGTTATGTCCTCGCCCGGCCAAGCAGTGTCGAAATGCCCACGAGGGCTAGCGAGACCAGCATCAAAAAGATCGCCATCGCAGCAGCAAATGGCAGATTCGACTGAAAGATCGCTTGGTCCGTGATGTGCACCGACAGCGTCCAATGCTGCGGCCGGCCCAAAACCTGCGGCAGCAGATATGCGCCAAGAGTAAAGACGAACACCAAGATTAGCGCACCCGTAATCGTGTTCCGCATCATAGGCATGACGACGTTAACGAAGCTGCGGATAGGAGAAGCGCCAAGCATACGGGCGGCCTCTGGAATTTCAGGATCAAGGCGCGACAAGGCCGGATAAAGCACAAGGACAGCGTAGGGAAAGCCCAAGTACGTCAGACCGAGGAGCAGGGCACCTAAGCTGGGTGTAAAGCTTTGCGATATCTCCATCAGGCCGATGGCGACCAGCAGATTGCCTATGCCCGCCGTTTTTGACAGCAGCGTCGACCACGCGAAGCCGATGATGACCTCTGACAGGGACAGGACGGACAGCAAAAATACCAGCATCACGGACTGCCAGCGCGCGCGCATGCGCGTTACGAAATAGGTAAATGGCACAGCAACGGACACGGAAATGATTGCGGCTGCTGCTGAAAAGGTCAGCGAGGTCAGCAGCACCTTGCCGAAGAACGGCGATATGAAGCGTGCGTAGTTCGACAGCTCAAACGCTGGCTGAAAGAACGCACCTTCGTCGCGGCTGAAAAAACTGACGGATAGCATGATGACGAAGGGGACGACGAAGAATACCACCAGCATGACAAGTGGATAGGCGGGCCCACGGTGGTCTTTCAGACGTGCGGTTAGCGTCGTCATGCCGCCAGCACCGTCGCACGGCCTGTCAGGATCTGCAGCCCGACCCTATCGCTCATCTTGACGCTCGGACGGCTTTGCGGGGCGCAGATAGAGATAATGTCGATGTCGCCCACCCGCACAAGGATTTCGACGTTGGCACCAAGATCGCGGATAAAGCTGACTTGCCCGCTCAACTGACCCTGCGCGGGATCAGGAAGAACGACAATGTCTTCTGGTCGAACGCTTAAGGTTCCGGCCTGACCGTTTTGGACGTGCAGGATATCCTCTGGCGTCAGATTGATCACTTGGCCGTCAAAGGTGAACTGCGCCAGGCCTGTCAAACGACCAGCTAACAGATTGCTGACACCGATGAAATTGGCCACGAAGGCATTGGCGGGATTGCGGTAAATCTCGACCGGGGTGCCGACTTGCTGCACCTTGCCAGCCTTCATGACGATCACGGTATCGGCCATCGACATGGCTTCGCGCTGGTCGTGGGTGACGACGATGGTCGTGACGCCCAAGGCTTTTTGCAGCTGTCGCAGCTCGATCTGCAAGTGTTCGCGCAGGTTGGCGTCCAGTGCTGACAAAGGCTCGTCCAAAAGAAAGACCTTGGGGTCGATGGCAAGACCACGGGCGATTGCGACACGTTGCCGTTGTCCGCCTGACAGTTGATGAACTTGACGATCCGCGATATCGGGCAGCTTGACTAGATCCAGCAGTTCAAGGGCGCGCACGCGACGGTTTGATGCGTTCACTCCTCTGATTTTCAGCGGATAGGCGATGTTTTCCGCGACGGTCAGATGGGGAAACAGCGCGAGGGATTGGAACACCATTCCGAATTCTCGTTTGTGGGCGGGGACCTTGCTGTAGTCCACGCCGCCCACGCTCAATGAACCGCCACTGAGATCTTCTAGGCCGGCAATCAGGCGCAGCAATGTCGTTTTGCCGCAGCCGGATGGCCCAAGCAGGCAGACAAAGCTGCCATCGGAGATATTAACGGTCACGCCGTCTACCGCTATGAAGTCACCATATTTTTTGGTGACGTTTTCGATTTGAACTTGTGTCATGTTATCTGGCTATCTCCCCCAAGAGATTGGCCCGCCACAATGTGCGGCGGGCCAAAGCACTGTGTATTATCCAGCGACGAACTCTGACCATTTTTGGTTCAGCCAGTCTTCGCGATCGCTATAAACGTCATAGCGCGGAAGAATAGGGTCGATGGTGCTAGCGACAGCGCTGTATTCGTCATCCGTCAGGTCCGTCAATTCGTGGCGAACCGTGGGTGCAGTCCCGACAAAGCGCGACAGTTTTGTCTGAACGTCGGGCTGGCACATGTAGTTCATGAACTCTTGCGACTCTGTGATTTTGTCCGATGCTTTGGACACACACCACGACCCTGAATCTAACACGCCGCCTTCTGCGGGGAAGGTCGAACGGACGGGTTTACCGTTAGATGCAGCCAAGCCCGTGACATCGTGGTAATATTGACCCATCGGAATTTCGCCCGTTTCCAGCGCCTGCTGGAATTGGCCTTCGTCTCTATACCACAGACGGACGTTAGGCTTTGCTTCGGCCAATTTATCCATGACTTGCAGGATGCCTTCTTCGGTATCCAAAATCTGGGTCCCGCCGAACCACGTCGTTGCCGTGATTTCCAACAGGAAAGAGTTCGTGGCCAGCGCCAGTAACCCAAGACGGTCTGCGTTTGCGGGATCCCACAATGCCTTCCATGATGTCGGCGCATCGGCATAGACGTCGGTGTTCGTTACTAAGGTGATGTACCATGCGACAGCACCCAAACCGTTGATCGTACCGTCTTCGTAGCGGTGGACAAAGTGATCGGGTAGGTTCGCCGCGTTCGGCAGCGCTGCTTCGTCCAACGGGGCCCAAAGCTTTGCCTTTTCACCCTTCAGGCGGGCGACTTGCGCCATCATCGAGACGTCAGCTGGGGCCTGACCCGCGCGTGCTGCGGTCAGGAGTTGCACCAGCCACGCCTCGCCGGTCGGCTCTCCGATGGACTCGACGGCGATGCCTGTGGCTGCCGTGAATTCAGGAAAGATGTGTTCGTTGAACGAATCCTGAAAGTAGCCGCCGTAGGTGCCAACCTTGAGGGTCCGGTCAGCTTGCGCCCTCAGAAGGGACGGTGCGCCGATGGCCAGAAGGCCACCTGCAGCCGCACTTCGCGTGATGAAAGACCGGCGGTTTACACTTGTAGATTTGAGCGTGTTTTTCATTTTTTTCCCTGTTGTAATGAAGGCTTATTCTTTGACGCCTGGCAGGATGCAAAGCATTTCGTAAAGCAGATTAGCGCCAATCAGCGCAGTATTTCCACTTGGATCATACGGTGGCGATACCTCGACGAGGTCACCACCCACGATGTTCAGACCTTGGCATCCGCGAATGATCTCTAGCGCCTGCCATGTGGTCAGGCCGCCGATTTCAACGGTGCCTGTGCCGGGAGCAAAGGCAGGGTCCAGGCTGTCGATGTCGAAGGAGATGTAGGTCGGCGTGTCGCCAATCTTTGCTTTGATATCACGCATCAACGGTTTCAGCGATTGACCCCAGCAATCTTCTGCCTGCACAACCGTCCAGCCTTGGCGGCGCGACCAGTCGAAGTCGTCGGGGGAATAGCCAGTACCGCGCAGGCCAATCTGAAATACCTTGTCGTTGTTCAGCAAGCCTTCGTCAAAAGCTCGACGGAATGGGGTGCCGTGGGCAATTTTCTGGCCGAACATCTCGTCATTGATGTCGGCATGAGCGTCGATATGGATCAGCGCGACTGGCCCGTGCTTGCCCGCAATCGCCTGCAGAATCGGATAACTGATTGTGTGATCGCCGCCGATCGTCAGGGGGGTCACGTCATGCGTAAGCATGGTTTTGTAGAACTGTGCGATACGTTTGACGCTGTCCTTCAGATCAAACGTGTTGATCGGTACATCGCCTAGATCGGCCACTTGTAAGGCATCAAAGGGTGCCGCGCCCGTCGCCATGTTGTAGGGTCGCAACATGCTGGATTCCGCCCGGATCTGCCGTGGGCCAAAGCGCGTACCAGACCGGTTGGAAGTGCCGACGTCTAAAGGAATGCCAACGAAACAGACGTCCAGACCTTCGGCTATTTCTGCCGCTGGCAGGCGCATCATCGTCGACGGACCGCCAAAACGTGGCATCTCGTTGCCGCCTAGAGGTTGGTTGTAAGTCATCGACGATACGTCCTTTTCTTGGGCCTAGAAAGGAACCCTGTGCGCGAAGCTACAACATGAAAATACGATATTAATGAACTGTAGTTTGATGTTTCTCAAACAATGCTGTCGCGATGCGCATCGACGACGGTTTTGATGAAATTTGCGACAGCTTGTGACTGTTTCACGCCTTTTTTAGAGATCAGTTCGAAGGTGCAATCGAAAGATGGCGCGATGGGCGATAAACGCCGCAATTCACCTGCTTTGACCCACGCCGCACCGTAGTGATCGGGCAGATAGCCCATGAACATGCCACTGCGAATTAGGATCAACTGAGGCTCGATTTCGTACACCACGGCTTTGACGTTTTCAAACCCCAATTCTGCGTGGTGCCTGTCCTGCCAGTAGCCGCGCCCAACCATGCTTTGCTTGCGCAGTGACGTAAGGTCCAGCTGTGCGGCAGGCACACAATAAAGGGGGTGGGCCAATCCGCAGTAAAGCGCGTGCGTCTCTGAATAAAGTGGCAGGTGGTTCAGGCCAGCGGCGCGGTGTGGAAAGCTGCCAATCGCCACGTCGAGGGTCCCATTCAGAACGCGCTGCTGCAGTTCCTGCGGCGGGTTTTGCGATATATCGAAACGGATGTCGTTTGGCTGTGCGAGGAAGGTGGCAAATGCTTCGTGCAGTTTGCTACCAGTGTCGGTGGCAATTGCATCCACGACGCCGACCCGAATTTCACCGACAAGTTTGCCTTTCAGGCTGCTGACGCCGACAGAGAATTCTTCCAGGTTACGCAATAGCTTTTGGGTCTGTGCAAAGACTAAATGGCCCTTTTCGCTTAGTTTGAAGCCACTGCGGCCCCTTTGGCAAAGACTGACGCCAAGGCGTAGTTCAAGGGCCGTGATGTGGTTGCTGATGGTCGAGGGGCCGACGTTCAGTTCCACCTGAGCAGCCGCAAACCCCCCATACCGCACGACGGCATCGAAAACCTTTAGAAGTCTGAGGTCACTACCGGAAAGGCGCATGAATATGGGAGACCACAGTTTCCCGCGTCCGTAAATGCCAACCTCGTCGCGCCGACTTGGCAAGACATTTTAGCGCTCATAGCCCTAAGATGGGTGGCACATCCGGCACTGGGGCCCGGGTCAGGCTTTTCAATTCCGGTCCAACACGCACAACCAGTTACCGTAGCATAGCTTTTCAAGCAGGTCTGCGTCAAAGCGATATGAGCAAATGGCATCTTATAATGCGCCAAGGCCTGCGACGTCAGCCATGGCCTTCGGGACCTGCGCCCCGTCAAAGTCAGAGCCAAAGCCGACTTGATCTTCGCCCAATCGAAAGGTCAGGTGGTCGAGGTGGCGTAGCATCGGATCGAATGGCCCAAACCGGACCTTCATGACGTGCAAAGCTAACGGCAGCTAAGTGGACCTGTCGCGGTTTGATGCCGCTCCTTTGATAGCATTTACTACAAAGGAAACGATCCATTGCACATGGAAGAACAGACAAATTCCGTAAGGATGCGATGCGTATAGCGTTGACCAGCGGGCTTACACGCAAGCAAGTGGCGGATTATCTTGGCGTCGGGATGTCAACATTGAAAAAGTGGATCACAGCGCACCGAGACACGGACGTGGTGTCGAAAGAAGATTTGAGCCTCATCCACGTTAATGATCGGCTTCGGCGCGAGAACCCCATCCTCAAGGAGGAACGCACAATCTTAAAAAGCCGTTCCATGTTGGAGCCCGCCTCTGCGCGGTAGAAACAGCCTGTGTTACTGTAGCGACATGGAGGGCAGCGGCCGTTCGCTTATTGGTGGTCCCAGCAGTGTCGAGAACCCCGTTAAAAAACGTGGTCCATGGGTTGATGCGAACTCGAGAATGGTGATGCTGCTTTTGTAGTGATCCAGTTTAGGAAGATGACGGATTTGCAAAGTCCATGCCCTTTGAAATGCCCCACTGAAGTGGTCCACCTTTTGGGATAGAATTATCCCGTTTTCAGGAGGACGCCGAGGTGGCAGGCAAGCGAGAGAAGCCCAAGGATATCGTTCTCAAGCTGCGACAAGTTGAAGTGCTGCTAGGGCAAGGGAAACCGGTTCAGGAGGTCGTGCGGCAGATCGATGTGACGGTTCAGACCTACTATCGATGGCGCAAGAAATACAGTGGGATGAGCCGGGATAAGTTCAAGCGGCTGAAAGAGTTGGAGGCCGAGATTACCCCGGCTCAGGCGTGCCGTGTCGGATCTGACGCTGGACAAGATGATCTTGGCTGAGGCCACACGGGGAAACTTCCAAGCCCTTCCCGCTGCCGGCAATGCATCGATTATGTGCGGCAAACCCTCAGCGTATCGGAGCGCAGGTTTTGCCACACATTGGGTCAGCATTGCTCGACGCAGCGCAAGGTGCCCTGTGGTCTGCCGGACGAAGCACAGCTGACCGAGGACGTCATTGCGTTGGCCGAAGAGTTCGGACGCTATGGATACCGCAGGATTACCGGGGTGCTGAACAACAGTGGTTGGCATGTAAATCACCAGGGCGTTGAACGGATCTGGCGGCGGGAGGGCGCAAGACTTCCCAGCATAGCAACCGAAGAAGAGACGGCTCTGGCTGAACGACAGTTTGTGCGTCCGGCTGCGTCCGGCTGCGGCCGGAGCGCCCGAACCATGTCTGGTCCTATGACTTTGTTCGGGACCGGACCCACAACAGGCGTGTCTACCGCACGCTAAATGTCATCGATGAGTTCACGAAGGAGGCACTGGTGATCCGGGTCAAACGCAGGCTCAATTCAACGAACGTAGTCGATGCCTTGACTGATCTGTTCATTATACGCAGCCCGCCCACGTTCATAAGATCAGATAATGGCGCGGAATTTGTCGCCAAGAAGGTGCGGGCGTGGATCGGGGCCGTGGGCGCGAAAACTGCATTCATCACACCCGGTTCACCTTGGGAAAATGGCTACGGCGAAGGCGTCAACGCCCGCGTTCGGGATTAGTTGCTCAACGGCGAGGTCTTCACCACGTTGCGCGAGGCTCAAATTCTGATCGAACGATGGCGGGGCCACTACGATGCGGTCAGGCCACACACCGCTTTGGGTTGCCGCCCGCCAACGCTAAAAAGCATCGTCCAGATGGACCAAAGGCCGACCATGCATTAACATTCAAACTGTACCACCAGATGGCAGCACACCACATTTGCGATAAGAACCACTTACCCGTTTAGTTGCGTCGGGTGGAAGGATCGGTCGCAAAGATAGGACTGTTGGGACAGGGTCGCGACCGATCCTAAGGGCGTTGCTCGGTGGATCGAGGTGATAACACCCAAATTTGATAATATCCTAAGTTAGCCGCCGTATAATTGACATTCATCAAGCCCACCGTCGAGCTCTTCAAAAAGATGCACCATCCTGTCTGGGTCAGATAATGTGGATTACCCCTTCTCAAGCAATCATGAAGGTGCTGTCCGACGAATGCGAACCAGTCCAATTTATCCAGTAACCTCAATATTTTAGGCTGCACAAAGACCACGCCACTCGGTTAGAGCAGCGGCGCGGTTCAGCTTGAAATTTGATCGCCTGTAAAGGTGCCGCTCCGCGTTGAAATATTTATGAACAGAAGCATAAACGGAAACAAATTTCTGCAAACTTAGCATGCGTAGAAAACCCCGCATGGCCCTCTCTCTTCGCCTAAATGGTTGGTGTGAATTCTCAGCCCGGTTGTTGAGCCAGCGGCAGGTTTCCTGTTCGCCGAGATTGCCAATGACCTTCATCGCCGCACCGTAAGAAATTAACTTGTCGGTGAAAAATATATGTGGCCGCCCATGACGTTTAATGGCGTTCCTAAGTAATTTAAATGCTGCCTTGCGATCCCAGTGCTTTGTGAAAAAAAACTTCCAGGACCTCCCCTTCGTGATCCAAAGCCCGCCAGAGGTAGTGCGTCTCGCCATTGATCTTCACGAACACCTCATCCAGATGCCACTGCCAGTGTGTGTCTGACCACATTCGATCAATTCGTATTCGGCGAATTTTAGCAGCAAATATTGGGCCAAATCTGTTTCACCAAAACCAAACCGTCTCGTGGCTGATGTCGATACCTCTCTCGTGCAAAAGGTCTTCCACATTTCGCAGCGAGAGCGGAAACGGCACATACATCATAACGGCCAACCGGATGATCTCGGGGCTCGTCTTAAAGTAACAAAGGGGGGGCTAACCGGTCAGCGCGACATCTTTGATTTGAGATGTTCTGAAAGGACCACCAGATTACTGCAAACGGCTTTAGAAGCACGCTGTCATAGACAACTCACACTCGAGGGCATGTAGCCTGGCGTTACCAGCTTAGGTTGAGTAAATTATTAAATTTCAACCTTAATAAATTTTAAATGTGGGAACAATTGTGGATATTCCTTTAGTGATTGCGTTAATTTTTTCTATCCCAACCTTCGCGTCAGCTCACTCTGGTGGCCTAAACGCTCAGGTTTGTCATGCTGGCGCTAAACCGTATCATTCGAGAATGTTGCCCACCAGGTTTTGCCAATGATGTCTAAGAGCCCAATTTGAAAATATTTGAGTGAGTTCAGTGGTTTGTGATTCTGTTCGGTTGTGAAGCTGAATGGAGATCACAACGGCTTTAACTGAACTCACCCGCCGTCAACATGACCGAAAAGGCGATAAATACGCAAGCGATATGAGGGACGCAGAATGGGCGTTGATAGCGCCTTCGATGTCGCCGCAGAAGACAACTGGTCGGCCCCGTACGACATGTTTGCGCGACGTGGTCGACGCACTCCTCTACATTGCAACGACCGGATGCCAATGGCGTATGTTGCAAAACGACTTCCCGCCGGTTTCAACGGTTCGGGGCTATTTCTACGCGTGGCGCGATGACGGCTTGCTTGATGAGATAAACCAGAAGCTGGTCGAAGCTGCGCGTCTGGCCGAGAACCGCAAAGCCCAGC
>Ga0222645_100129_pt1 | contig 46303 bp, 63 predicted proteins | sample AntAcemetagen292_FD_179881 | JGI IMG/M metagenome (GOLD analysis project Ga0222645, IMG submission 179881) | Saline water microbial communities from Ace Lake, Antarctica - #292 | ecosystem: Environmental > Aquatic > Non-marine Saline and Alkaline > Saline | place: Antarctica: Ace Lake | collected...
GTGCACCATCTGTCGTTGTATCAGATGAGGCGAGATATTTAACCGGGTGATTGAAGGTGAGTTCTTGAACAAGCGCATTCGAGGGGACATTTTTTTGAACCTGTGTGATGAGAAGATCATGTTTCCTAGATGCAACCTGTCCACGTTCTTCGTTGTCCAAATAGAAGTAATTTGCGTAACACTCTACGTTATAGTTTGTAGCTGCGGTAGCCCAATGGATCCTGAGTTCGACATTATGATAGTTTAGGGCTACAAGGGGGATAGCACACTGTGGTCCCTCACAAAAAAAGAACCTCAGAGGGTAAAAAAATGAACGTGCAGAAATACCTGGGTGTGTACCATTAGAACTCTTTGATACATTTTGAGCAAATGTATCGATCGCAATCTTCTCTGTGAAGATTGCATCTTGGGTGTCAATAACGGAACCACCTATCAAAAGTTCCACTTTATCAATAATGGTGTCCCATCGTTGAATATCGAGGGCCTGGTTCGTATCATCGAGTGTAAAATATACATAACTGAGAAGATCACCCGATCTCTCGAACTGAATACTGGACATAGAATTGTTTTTCACCGCTCCATGGATGGTTTGTTTTTCAATGGACTGTGAAAAATTAGCATGCCTTTTGAATGTTGAACTGAAGAAAGATATTTCGGGGTTGCCCATGATATATTTATCCTGGGCACCTACGGCAATCAATTGAACAACACCTGCTGACATGGTAATACTAATTTAAGGGGAGAAAAATTACAGGTTGGGTTTCCTACAGACGAATCGAAGAACAAAATAATTATTTCTATCTGTAGCCGTTGCGGGAACGATAGGGACACCACTTTGATTACGAATATTGACAGTGAGACGGTCAATACTACGAATAGGGTTTACATATTGGGTCGCAATTGGGTATTCATCTTTAAACGAGATTGTCTGCGCACCACTGGCGACGGTATTTGCATGGGTGATACTAGCAAAGGAGTTTCGAAGCATACCTAGCGAGGCCTGACCTTCGTACACGTTGGTGGCACGATCGTTAAATACAGAATTCAACTCATCTATAGAAATATAACAATGTTCAGTAGCCGTCTTTGTACGAATTCTCGCAGCTAGCAATCTAGCCTGTACCACATTTTTTAGAGGTTGACTCAAAAAACACGTGAAACTGTTAGAACTAGCCTGATCGAGAGTATCAACTGTAATTGTGTGATATTCATAATTTAGGTCTGGAATCATCTCCGATGGTGAAGTGATCAAAGCCATTTATTATTAGATTAGATTAAAGATCCACCAATTCCATCCGCAATCTCATACCCAGCATGAGCACTCACAAGCTTCTGGGCACCACAGAGACCACCTGGGGTCAGACCAACCGAGTAGGGGCTACCATTTTTACCCCCACCAGCAACACATTCGACATCAGGTTTGAGATCAAAGAGAGATTCTTCACTGACGGCTGTAATAGTAATTGGCCTGGGCTGGTACTTCGCGGTCTTCACGGACATCAACGACAGGACAAAGATGAGGGTCATCAATGTGGCGATAGCCATGAGAGCATTTCGATCACTGCGATTGAAGTTAAGTTTGAACATTTATAATAGACATAGATTTTTTTAAAGTGCGTTAAAGAGATTTTCTTAGTTTCTACATAGACAGTAGATGGACGAAGAAATCGTACTTGACAGAGGTCAAACAACTGTGATGAAATTAGATGCTGACGAACAGGCTCTTATGGATGAAATTCAAATCTATGCACCACGTGCAAAGACGGTTCATCGACCTACGCGGCCAATGCAGAGACCTGTTCAATCCTCCCAAGCTCAGGAGGCTATGGACGCTTTTGTAAATCCTAATAAACAGAGCGCTCCAGCTCAACCTCAACAGGAGGAGGAGATTGATTATGGAGAGGATGAACCAATGATGTTTGATGATGATGAGCCAATGGGGCATGGTCCAGGTGATGATGGGGACCAACCTTCCAAGGGGTACACCTCAATTGACGAAGAAAAGGCGGACCTTGTCAATAAACTTGGACGGTTAGAAAAGAAGGGTTTTGCCGTCAATAAGCGCCTGAATGCCTATTCTGGTGTTGATGAACTAAGGTCGGAAGTCAAGAGGATTACATACAGTATTGATGTTGAACAGTCTGTGCGTTTCTCTCGTCGTATGTTGGTGGCCTGTGTAACTGGTCTCGAGTTTTTGAACAAGCGATACAATCCATTTGAGATTCAACTTGAGGGTTGGTCTGAGTCTATCATGGAGAATGTTGATGACTATGACGGCGTATTTGAAGAACTTTATGTGAAATATCGCTCAAAGGTCAGTGTAGCACCAGAGGTCAAGTTGATTATGATGCTTGGTGGTTCTGCGATGATGTTCCACCTTACCAACAGTATGTTCAAGTCTGTGATGCCCAATATGAATGATGTCATGAAGCAGAACCCAGACTTGGTGAAGAACATGATGGCGGCGGTTCAAAATACAACCCGTAATACGGGTGGTCCAGCGGTTGATGCACCTGTGGGTGGTTCGGGGCAATACGAGATGCAGGGTCCCGGACTCGACATTTCTAGCCTCATGGGTGGGATTTCTATGCCACCCCCACCACCAATGAATACCTCAATGGGTCAGGGTCCTTCGGCGCCTCAACCAATCGAGGAAGATGATGACCTCTCCGACATCATGTCCATCTCTGGTGATTCCACAGGTGGTGAGGTAAAGGAAGTAAATGTAGGTGCCAGTAAACCCAAGAGAACTCGTCGAAAGAAGAAGACGGAAATTAATCTCTAAACTTATATAAATGATAGCGTATTGTCCGCTTGAGGAGCTCGAGCCTCCAGTCCGACAGCAGGAAGTTGTCACTGAAGCTAAGGCCGAACCTGTAAAGCCACAGGTTGGTCACGAAGAAACTGAATTGAATTACGTCATCATGGCATTCATTGTCGGCGTAGTTGCACTAGCCATCTCTGATTCCATCAGGGCGTAAATGTTGAATCTACCGCGGGGTACCACCCTCCCTCGTAGTAAATTTAATAGGTGAATGTGGCCAGGGTCAACTGACCGCCTACACCATTGTCGAGATGAGCTGGGAAACTTAAAATTTTATGTGAAATTCTAGCAAGTCCGCCATCACACGCGGATGTCACTTCGACTGATAAATCATACGCGTAGGTTGCGGCACCATTATCTTTATTTGTTGGTTGTATGTTAATTCCTCGGGTACCAACCGATATAGTGGGACTCCATGGATTTGAGTTCGTAGCACCCATTAGGGTTAGTGGACCTAGGGCTATATCATACATAGAACTTGTGGATCCATCATGTGTACCACCAGACACCTCGAGAATCATCGTACTCGTGTTGCGTACATCACCTGTATCACGTAATACTGCTATGATTTTCGCATAAAATGTATTTGGTTTAAACATAAACTGTATATCTTGACCATTACCACTCGCTACTACATTAGAATGACTGTACTTTTTTGTCGCAACCTGGTCAGAATTTGTGATGATACCACCATTCACGTGAAGTGCTGTATTCGCTGTAGCACCATCAAGACCAATCGCAACCTGATTACCTAAATCTAAAGCACCATCTACAGAGAAATCACCAATGACCTCGACATTACTGTTGAGGAAAATATGGTTTCTATGACCAGTTAAGGATGGATTTATGTATACATTACCCGTGGTATCCGCATAAATGTTTGCACTTCCAGCGGTTGTCGTGAGTTCGATAGTCGCATTACTAGAGACACTTTCTACACGCACCATACCATCGTAAACATGGAACTTCTCACCAGGTGAATCTGTGCCAATACCAACATTACTCGAGTGAATCACATGGATACAGTTTGTGAGAGTACTGTTATTCGCGATACCCACGATGAGACCCGTAGTTCCATTTTCGGAATTACTGAATCCCTTCAGGTACCCACCCTCACCATCACCCGTGTATATGAGCATACCCGTCTCCTTGTTTGTACCAGGACTTTCGAGTTTGAGGACATTGATATCAGTTGTCTCTTCAGAGTAAATGTGTACATTCGCACTAGGAACTGCCGTACCGAGACCTAAATATCCTTCTTCAGAGAAACGGGCAAACTCGAAGCTATCAGTATCATCAATTTCATGTAAAAATCGGATTGGACGACGTGCACTACCATCTAAAAGAGATCTAATAAGGTTATTAGATGTCGCACCTGCTACGGCCTCGGTTGTTGAAAATGCAAAACCTGTCAATCTGAACGCACCACCACTACCAAATTCAATATCACCATTTACTACGAGTTTTGTGTTATCGGAAATAGAATCTGCAGTTGAACGTTGTCCGCCGATAACGACCGTACCACTATTTTTACCAATTATACACAATGGTACATTACCCGTACCGTCTCCGGTATTATCTAAAATTTGGCTGAAAGATTGACCAGAGGATGTGTACGTTTGAAATACGTGTTCTGCGGCAATGTGTCGAATTCTATCGGGGCCAGCATCATCTGATGCACCCTCATTACCTTTATATAAAATCAGTTCAGTCTGATTATAAGCTGTACCATATTTTCTTTCTATAATCATCGTGTTTCCAAACTCGTCACCAGGGAGACCCCCAAATGTGAGTTGATTTCCAATCACAACATTACCCAACACATCTAGGGCACCCCGGGGTGAATCTGTACCCAAACCAACATTCCCATTGGCACCAGATATGTATAGACCCACAGTTGCAGAATCTGAAACTTCTATCGCGTTCTTGGTTATTCTAAAATCACCTTGTGCACCCGCGATACCCACTGCCCACCCACCGTTACCATTCACGTAGCTACTAAATGCGTTTCCGTCATTTAAATCCGTTTTAGCGGATATGATGGCGTCGCCGTTATCATGGTTATGCACCAACAAACCTGGACTTCCTACCCCTTCACATTTCACTTCTAAGAAGGCTTCAGGTTCCCCATGACCGATACCCACTTTACCGTCACTTCTAATAGTCATGATGTTGGTATCTACCGCGTAATCGTCGTTCGCTAGGTTTATATCGAGACGTGTCTTAGACCTATTGTCCGTCATGTCCCATTTCCCTAATTTGAAAGAAGCTCTCGCACCGTATTTAGAACCTGTACCTTCCTTGGTGAGTTGGAAGACGTTCGATGTCTGATTTACCACTGTAGTCTCGGCCGTGTTCGTCACGACGAGTGGAGTACTCAAGTGGTTATAATTGTTACGCCGCGTCACTTGTTGATTGATGAACGCAGAACCACCAGAGGTTTGGAAAAGGCTTTGGGGTTGTGTCGTCCCAATACCCACATTACTCGTTTCTAGGATTGTCATCTTTGGGGCACCCATCGTCGATGTCTGACTCGCGTAAAAGTTGAGACCCTTCCCAACCGCTACGATGTTTTCGATCTTGTTTTCACCCACACTAGGTTGTGAATACATACGCATTCCCTTAGAACCCCATGTATTACCATACACAACAGCATTGCTACCAATTATATGAACATTACCGGCTAGTGTTAGTTCTTCGGTGGGGTTTGTGTTCGCTATACCTATTTTACCTTCAGGTGTAATCCGCATTCTTTCTGTATTTTTTGTACTAAATCGTATAATTTGATTCGTGTTTGATGTACTCGCACCAGATATTTCAATCGAGCTCACGTTTGAAGCAGTAGGACCGGATTTAAGAACAAGTGCATCTGTTGCACTGTCACCACCGAATCTGTCTGCATGTATGACGACATTTGAATGTGAATAGATTGAACCAGTAAATAGATTTGTTGTTGTTGTATTACCAATAATCGTGAGTGTGTTTGCATTTGTTAAGTTTGCAAATATTTTTGCACCAATAGAAAGTGTATCTGTGGGTGCAGTGTTTGAGATTCCTGATTGTGTAGTACCAGTTGTTCGAATTCCATAACTTTGAATATTACTGTCAACTGTGAGAATACTATCAGCACTTTCGTTAACCGTGATACGATCACCAACCGAAACACCTCCGGTGCCTACAAGGAGTCTCTCTGTAAACACATTACCCCTCGAAAACATAACATTCGAACCCGTATCGTCGAAATAGACATTTGACCCAATAGAGAGAGTATAGTTTGTAGTCGTATTCGCGACACCCACATTACCATTAGTGTAAAATTGTCCATACACATGAAGATTCACAGTGTTTGATTCATCGATAATGAGACGTGTATCTGGTGGGGCAGCAAATGTTCGCGCAAAAACAAATTCATTATTTGAAAATTGGTACCCGATAGCGAGATTCGCTTCCGAACCATCCTTTTCTTCTGTCATGATAATTGCATTATCAAAAGTGCCACCAGTATTGGTGTTTGCCATTTGAATGAATGCATCTTGTACGACTAGATTGACCGTCGTTTCGTACTGTGCTATTTCTGATACGAATGCATTACCATTGACAGTTAAATTCCCATTTATGATGAGTGAATCACCATTGATGACAACATTACCACCCTGAAATACTGCAACGTTAGACCCATTGCGACTATCATTACCGACGAGGAGATGGTCATGTACAGTGACATTCGTAGAATATGTATTCCCAACAACCTTCAATACATTTGAACTTGTATCACTCACTACAAATTTAGTACCTATAGCCATAGTTGACCTCGCGAGTACATTGTTCGCAATAACATTACCCTTCGCATTCAATAAATGAATATTCTGACGGTCAATAACGAATTCATTATTTGGTCCAATTTGAAACTCATTTGTAGCATTTGGCGCTGCAATACCAATCTTATCATTAACGTAAAGACGTTCAGAACGAATACCCTTGGTCACGTCAAGCACGATATTCGTTGCTGTACTATCTACAAAAAAACTTGAACCAATTGAAATCTGCTTGGTTGGGTTGGTATTAGAAATAGCGATTTTGTCTGCTGTGAGAGTATCAACATCAATTTCACTTGTGATGATACTTTTTACAGTGGTGAGTACATCTTGCTCTACTGGGTCTGCATCTAGACTGGTTACGAAAACCTGATCGAAACGAGCTGTCCTACCCATCTATACCTTAATTACCGAATAAAATTCCAGCTAAACCATCCTTGATTCTTAGAACATTATAGTTTACTGCAAATATACTTAACTCCTGATTACTTGGTCTAAGATTACCCTTCTCCACACCCCGTAATACTATTTTGGCATTATCGATACGGCTAAAGTTGCACGTACCTGATGGATTATAGTCTGATGCATTTAGACAGAAGTGATACACGAAGTACCTTGTATTGAAAAGCACATTGGTTTCACTGACAAAATCACTCGCGCCGTATGATGATTTGTAATAGTTTTGTACTGTGTGAAAATAATTTGGAGACATGTGTTCGAGAATTGGGGTTCCATTAATTTGTATATCACCACTTAAAAATGTAAAACGATCGTTTGCAAAATCATCACTTAATGCACCAAAACCAAAAAAGATGGATTTGACTGGATGATTAAACGATGAAATATCGAATGTGTTTTCACCACCACCTAAAGTGTTATCAGAGACAGTCTCCATTGGAAGTTCAATTTTCTGTGTTTGTGTAATGACAAAGTCGAGACTTCGACCCACAAGTGATTCTCGTTCTTCTTTATCTAGGTAAATATAGTTACCGTATACATTAATTCGTTTTTGTGCAGCTGTAAGATTTAGAACTGAATCATTATAATAAGTGTCATCGAAATTGATTTTGATTTCGACTTGATGATGTTGTAAGGCTACAAGGGGTAAGAATGCCTTATGATCACAAAAGAAAAAGTGAAGGGGGAGAAATGAAGGATTCGATTTAGAAACTTTGTTACTCAACTCCTGTGTTTTTGTCCATGTGTCAGCCATGTAATTGTGCCATATATCAGAGTAATAATCAAAATGTTGGGAATCTATTTTTTGACCCCCTATATAAAGCTCAATAGTGGAATTGTAAAAAAGATTGGAAGACATGTTTACAGCATCGACACCAACTTTTTCAAACCAAATACCATTAATTACATCACCTAAAACTGGAATGATAACCGAATTATCTGTATTCGTAATAGATTTAATCAATTTTGGAGCCTGAGAAAAGTTTGTATGTCTCGTAAACTTCATACGAAAAAAGGAATGACCCTCTTCACTGGTAAGGTATATGTCTTGTACACCTTTGGACACCAATTGTATTAATGCACCCGACATTTAATAGATGTTCAGATTATAAAAACAGACACTTTCCCTGAGGAAAGGCACTCTTAGGTTCTTCCACGTTTTTACCATGTATATTAAAACCACCTTGACGGTACACCTTCATCCGCTTATAATACATGGCGGTGAAGACTGACCATGGGTCATGAACATCGTAGATGTGTGGATTGTTCTTCTTTCCCTTTGTTTCTCTCATAATTCGACCAATACTCTGTATGATATCAGACTTTGGGGAAGCTAAAATAACTGTGTCTAGGGTGGGGATATCCAAACCTTCGTGGGCTTGACTGAATGTAGCAAAAATAATCTTCTTCTTTGAGGATTCTTGGAGTTGCGCTTCTTTCATACCCCCCATGTATAGACCAGACGTTTTGGGAAAACATTGGTGAAGAAACTCACAATGAAGACGGCGGTCACTGAGTACTAGGAGTTGTCGAGTACCTGCTGAGGCTTTTTTAACCAATTCGACCAACATTATGTTTCTACACCTGTCCTCGACGAGCTCTGTAATCATGTTAGGCATTGAAATCTTCCCATTTCGCATAGAGGGTGGGGGGTTTCTATAGTTTGGAGACTCAAAGATGACTGGGAACACTTCAACCTGTTCCTGATTTTTTCGTTCAACTGCAAAAAAGGTGGGACCCATGAACCAATGAAGAACCTTGGTGAGACCATCTTTCCTCTCTGGGGTTGCCGAAAGGCCATAAATGTGTCGTGGACACATTTTGAAGAGGGACTGACTAAACACTTTAGCACAGATATGATGGGCTTCATCTACGATGAGAGTCCCAATACTCTCAAAATCTGAGAAACTATACTCCTTTAGGGACAAAGACTGAAGCATGGCAATAACAAAATCACAATCAACTTCCTTCTTATTCTGCTGAACAACACCAATCGTAGCACCTGGACAAAACTGCTGGATACGTTCTCGCCACTGGTCCGCAAGAAACTGTTTATGCACAACAATCATGGTCCTGTATCCCAACTTACAGGCTATGGCCAAGGATACCGTCGTTTTGCCATAGCCACATGGTAAAGAAAGGACGCCATGCCCTGCTTTAATTGCTGCTGCGAGTGCCTCATTTTGGTGGGTAGAATCTCTGAGTTCTCCCACAAATTTGGTCTTGATTCGGGTTGGTTCGGGGCGTTTATCTTGCCGAGGCTCTCCAAGCTTAGCGGTTCCATAGAATCTTGGAACGCAGACTCCATTCTTAGTTGGTCTGAAAACTTTGAAAGGCGGTGGAGGAAATCCAAAGTCACCATTTACGATGGGTCTTACCGTTAATTCTTTTTTAATTTCTTGAATTGGACCCGTGTCTACAAGATATCCAGTTCTTGTTAGGGTTGTCATCGTACTATACTCATTTAAAGAGTAAAAACTTTAAATGAGTATAAGATGCCTACCGTAAACGTTGAAGAGAACATCACACAGCTTCGTTCCAATATTGAAAAGATGACCCAAGAAGTATTTAGGCTTCAGGGTATGCTCCAAACCTTTGAGGGATTCAAGAAGGGTGGTCTCAAGACAATTGACCTTCCAAATGACCCTAATCAGGAACCCGTCGAGGAACCCGAGAGTATCCAAGAAAAGCCTGAATAAGTACCAACATTCCAAACCCCTTTAAAGTCCACCACAACTTCAACTTCATCATCCTTTATTAGAGACTGAATAGGACGTCCTTTGACGTTGCACATCACTCTCCTATAACGGAACGGTACCTTCACTGTGAGAATAGTACCATCAAGGGGATTATCTCTATTTTGATTCATGAGGAGATGTGATTTATTTGTATGCATTCGTTCTATAATTTCCGAGACTTTTACAGGAATTATATAACGGATATACTTTTTATCATTAAAGTCATACATAGGTTCGTGCACTTTTGCTATGAACTTCATTGATTTCTATTACGATATACAGAGACTAAAACTATAAGCAGCACAAGTATGAAAAGTAGGACTTGTGTGAGAAGGAGGGGTTTGAGTGGTTCTCTCGTACCAAAACATTCATGACTTAGGGCTCTAGATACTTCAACACCAGCTTCAATACTCGAGTAAGGTGTTTCACGTGGAGACATCATACCACACATCGCAACTTTGGGGCATTCCCCAAAGAATGGGAGTTGACCATGAAGGCTGAGAACCCCCGAGGATTGAGAAAAGGACCACTTCTCCTCCTCGACTTCCCATTCTGCACCCCACCCAATTCGTATATCGAGGGGTTCAGGTAAACCAAGTTGTTTAATAACCTCAGCTTTTATGATTTCGGGATTCGAACTTAACACTTCTTCATTCAGGTCGCATATGACACATGATATAGTGTTAGTATCAACTAGAACCTTGGGTTGTAAATTCCACTTGGTTTGGATTGCTATTTCAAGGTCTGTTTTCATGACTGGTGTTTCCTCATAATCAATTAGAACATTGATAGCACCATATGTACTTCCTTGAACCTTCTTGAGGGCATCTGGTCCCCAGTTGTCTCCCAAAAATTTCAGGGCTGGACTGTTATCGAGACACAAAAAGAGCATTCCATCATCAATAATTCTTTCATCTGAAAAGGTTGCAACAAAATTGTCCTCCCCATATTCAACATTCATCAGTTCTGTACCAAAAATAAAGTTGGCACCAGCGTTGATGAGTGCTTCCTCCATCGCATCACACATCACCTTACCTGACACCTTTTGTGTGTACATTTGTGAAAGTATGGTATGGTCTAAATTTTTTACAAATTCGTACGCTGACATCACATCCCATGTAACCCCATCCATGATGAGTGGTAAATGTTCAATGTATGCCTGACCCGTCTCAGTGAGACTTCCTACTGCATCTTTCAGGGATATACCCCTATACTTTTTAGGTTGTGCAATTACCTTGGAGAACATGGACACGAGGGTTCCATAATCTTTTACACCTAGGGATTTAAAAGCAAATCCAAACATATCCTTTCTTTCCACGATTTGAAATATATCATCCCAACGGATGTTCATCTCTGAAAATATGGACTGTGTGTTTACAAACGCCCGATCAAATACAATCCTATGTGCGTGTAAATCACGTGTTTCCGTTTCGGGTTCCCACCACGAACCTCCAGCTGATACTTTTCTATCATAGAGGGTGACGTCGTGTTCACCTGACCTGAGAATCTCCCATGCGAGAGACATCCCTGTCGGTCCTGCACCAATGATATGAATCTTCATTCTACTTTTAGTTGACATATTAATTTCATATTTAATGTAGGATAATGCTGTCAATACTCAGTGAAGCCAGTGTGTATGCGTCTTCACGCGTTAAAATGCCGCCGAAACAGAAGCTGAAAACATGGAAATTTGCTGGTAAATTTCTGTGGAAGAATGCCACTGTAAAAGATAAAGCTGAATTGGGTCGATGGACGAAAGATGAACTCCTCGATCTTGGTCCAACATTTGTAAAACTAGGTCAAATTGCTTCGACGAGAGGAGACCTCTACCCACCCGAATTTACAAAGGAGTTGGAATCTCTCCAAGACAACGTTCCTCCCGTTGAAATACATGATGTTGTAGATCAAAGCGTGTTCAAAGAGTTTGACCTGGTGCCATTCAAATCTGCGAGTATTGGTCAGGTACATATGGCGGTCCTACATAATGGAAAAAAGGTTGTTGTAAAAGTAAAAAGACCTGGAATCCTAAACATTATGAAGGAGGATACAGATAATGTTAGGGAAATTGTAGAATTTTTAGAAAAAGTTGGTATTGACACTGGGAATAGTTCTGGTTTAGTCCTCGAGGAGTCTATTGAGTATCTCCTAGGTGAAGCAGATTACAAACAAGAAATTCAAAATGCCATCAAGTTCAAAAAGGGTATGAACAATGTTGACTGGGTCAAGGTTCCTAAAGTCTATAAGAAGTACTCTACTAACGACATGATTGTCATGGAATATGTCCCATCAACAAAACTCACAGAGATTACTGACCCCAAAGTGAATAAGAAGAAGATATGTGAAGCACTCATTAATGCATATGTCATTCAAACCATGGACATTGGGTTCTTCCATGCAGACCCCCACCCAGGGAATTTAGGTTTTTCACCCAATGGGAAACTTGTATTTTATGATTTTGGATTACTTATAAATTTATCTGATGAGTTGAGGGATGGATTCAAATCCTTATTTGGATTTATCATCACCCGTGACACAGCTGGGATAGTCGATACCCTCATCAAATTAGGTGTCATCGTCCCGACAACCTCTGATGTCTCTGATATTGAGATATTCTTCGAAACTATTTTGGGGTACCTGGAGACTCTAGATAGTTCTAAAATCATGAATGATGAACTAGCTGTCCAACTCGCGATGGAAAAACCCTTCGTCGTACCAACAAGTTTCGTATACCTGGCAAAATCTTTTTCCATCATTGAAGGTATTTGTCTCAAATTGGACCCAGACTTCAACTACTTTACGTACCTTGAACCCCTCATCCAACAACAATTCCTGGAGTCTGTAGATATTGGGGATATATTCATGAAGACTACAGAGATTCCTGGGACAATTGGTAAAATAAATACAGCTGTCATGGGGTTGCAAAAGTCGAGGGGGTCTATGAAGCGGTCGATGGTTAAAACGCAACAGGAAATTAGGGTCGTCCAGTACAGCGTGGTTTGCGCTCTACTGGCTGAGAGGTTTGGGGATAATCAACCCATGGCGATGTTTTTTGTCTTATGTACTCTGTGGTTTACTTTTCGTAAAAGTCTATAGACTTTTTCCCACTCTTCTTGGGCGTCTCCTCCTTCTTGATCAACTTGTTATGTTCATCAAAGTACCCTTTCAGACGACGCTGTTCATCACGGAAAATATCAGAGACCTTCTCTTTGATCTTGTCCACGTCAGTGTCGCGTTCCTTTTGAATCTTCTTACTCAACTTCTTGAACCCCTTGTTCTTCTTATCGGCAGCGAATACAGTGAAAGTGTTTGTAATGGCAAGCATTTATTATGTGTTGATATTAATTTTTAATCGTTTTAATTTTTCTTCAAACTCTCTTCTTTCACCTGGAGATTCAATTTCTTTCCCAGAGTTTATAGCTTCAATTTCAGGACCAGTCAACTGCATAGAATTTACACGAAAGTCCATGAATGCCTCCATAGAGTGGGGTACCAGGGGTTGGACAAGTTCATATATAGCCGTGGCATAGTCTCGAATTTCCTTTTGAGCGTGATGGTCCATTCTCAATTGTAAGAAATGCATGAGATTGTGGAGGTCCATCTTCCACACGAAAGAGGTGTAGGTTGATTGTGGTAAGACACCTCGAGCTTGTTCCCTACATACACCCGTATCTAAAAGATGTTGATACAATTTGAAGGCGTTCTTATATTGCGTGGATATGACTTTTGTGAGTGTTTCGTCAACTTCCACTACACCTTCTGATCCTTGGTGATTTATTTCAGATTGCTTACGCAATACTTCTGGTTCATAATACTCTTCATCAACGATAGAATACCTGGCGGACATCTCATTCACAGATGCGGTTCGGTGTCGAAGCCACTGACGAGCAATGTATAGGGGTGCCTTGATACGAAACTTGAACACCACAAGTTCGAGTGGTGAAGTGTGCCAGTTTCGAACAAGATACCGGATAAGACCTCTATCTCCTCTAGTGGTTGTAGTACCCGTCTGATAACTCACACGAGCGCCATCAACAATAGCCTTATCTAGGTTTTGTTGAGGCATGTGGTCGACAAGTTCTACGAATCCATGGTCCAATACTTTCTTCATTATGGATAACTATCCGTTCTATTCTTTAATATTTACATTTATCATCCATTGGAACCTCTCCGCAAAAATCATAAAGTTTGTACAACTTCGCTTGTGTCTTTTCAATATCAACTTTTGTCTCATTCATGGCATCCATCGCGTCATCCACAAGTTCCATGAATGTATCGAGCTCGTCGAGGGCTATACGATGTGTTTCCCTTTTAGTCTTCTGGGAATGAAAGGCGGATTTGAGACGCTTATTACTCTTGATGACCTTGTCCAGGTTGGTTTTGTTGACGGGGGCACACATACGGATGGTGAGACTCATTTGTATATACTTTACTTCATATCTTTAATCAACTCATTGATGTCTCTGTAATATCTTTTGAGATCTTTCATAAATCTTTTATTATTTTCAATAACTTCACATTCAACTTTGTTTAGATAAATCCAAGCTAAGTTTGATTTTGAATACTTTGTCATTTTTTGATTCTCATTTGGTCGACGTGCCACCAACTTTGTAGACTTCTTCTTTTGTGAAGCTGGTAATACCTCCTTCCTATTCACGAATGAGAGTGCTTGCATGACAGTGTCTGCGAGGTCATCTTTCTTCTTAGATTTTACAAATGTATCAATCCAGTGAGAATTTACAGAGTTGCTACGGATAAAGGCTTCACACCTCTCGATGGAAACCTTCTTCCTCTTATTGTACTGTGCCTTACCAGGTCCTGCAACATCTGGAATCTTGTGACGAGCATCGTAAAGAATAGTTTCAGCATTGGGACACCTGATTATGAAGTAGGCATGGAGGAAGTGCATGACAGAAACCATCTTTTTATTGCGGTCGGGTTGCTTTTCTATGAGAATGGTCTTTGCACCAAGGACCCATGGACGAGCATCTAGGTGGTCTCTCATGGAAACGTAGACACCATCCTTATGTTGTGGGGGGATACCATCAACATCCCACTCAACAACCAGGTTATTTTTGTCCTCATCGAGAAGGCAAAGTGCCAAATTCTTTATACCCACGTCGATACTTAGAATCATTAACATAAAGACTGTGTAACTCTTTAAGTTAATGGATTGTATTTAAAAACCTATAATTTTAATAATACCTATAGTATATGTGGTATCTAATCATAGCAATTTTATTAATTATTTTTATAATTGTAAAAGTAAACCATGATAATGGACCATGGGAACATTCAGGTAAAGTTGTAAAGGGAATAGGGATTTCAAAAAAAATAGACTGGAAAACTGCAAACCTTTCAAAGTGTCCACATAAAATCAATGAAAATGGATTCTATTCTTGCACTACAAATTATGGTGAAGCTACATTACTAAAAGGACCCCAAAACATGTGTGAAGTACATATTCATAATTTTGATGATGATATATATGGGAAGAGGTTGAAGTTAAGAAATATAAGAAAAATTGATGTACCTTTTAAAATTGTATCTACCGATGGTACTCAATATGGAGTATAATACGGTCTTCATTTGATTTATTTTCCGCCCAATGTTCATATTTTGCGTCAAAAATGACATGTTTACCATTTTCTTCAACTACTGGTCCGTCTTTTGTGTACAGTATATTTCCATCGGGACACTTAATTCCTAAATGATACGTAAAAACATACGTATCTGAAACATTGTCAGTGTGAACGGGGAGTTTTGCTCCACCTTTCATAAGTGAAAATCCTGCTATACGAACACCTTTAGTCTTTGATAAAATTTCATATGTTTTTGGACATAATTTACAATTTCCTACAACTGGGCGATCTTTCCATATCAGTGGCCACCCATACCACTCATCTGGTTCATCGGTCCACCCTTTTAGCCATCCATTTTTACCACTTACGTAACTTTCCATGACTTCCTTAAGCATTGGAGAATCTTCCCAATCACCCCTTTTTCGTCCAGATGGATGAATAAAATTCGTTGGAAGAGAATCACATTCAGATCGTATAGTTTCATAATGTTGTTTAAGATGTTTCAGTTCAAGACTCATTATTATATCTGATATTATATCTTTATATAAAAATTACGTCCTAAAAGTTGATATATTACTTTTAGAACTTAAAAAATTAACCTACCATCTGTATAAAATGCATGAGTACTGGGATAAACAACCAACTACACGTATGTATACTTCGAATGAAACGACTGGACTGTTAACATCTAAACCTAAGATATTACCACCCGAATTTATATGGTCATCGTGTAAAATTAACGAAGCTCTCACATTTTTACAAGAACATTATCTAGGCAACTCATTTTTTAAACTTTATTACACACCAGAAATACTTAAATGGTCAATCGATAACAGTGTAGCAATTCGCAAACTTACAACTAGAGAGTTGGTTGGATATATCACAACTACAGATGTAGATATCCGTATCGATGATAAAGTTATGAAAATGGCACAAATCAATTATCTATGCGTCCATAAATCACATAGAAAGGATGGATTTGCACCTATTCTTATAGATGAAATCAAAAGACGGATCGCACTTAAAAATATATGGCAAGCTATATATACGGCACATATAAATATTCCTACACCTATATCTAAGTCATGTTATTGGCATAGATTTCTAGATGTTAAATATCTTATAAAAACCAAATTTCATCAGACAAGTCATCCCCGTGAACGCTATCACGAAGTTCATGGGCCATGTAAATATACATGGAAAAAAATGACTACTAAAGATATTCCTAAAGTGACTAAGATTTTACAGGGGTATAATGAAGAGTTCAAAATTGCACCAGTTATAAACGAAGAATTTGTAAAGAAGCGATTATTGCCGATACATTCCTATATAAATGATGAGACTGATGATTTCATTTCATTCTATGATATTCCGTGTGAACGCGCAGATGGTTCTGGTACGGTTAGACAGGCTTATAGATATTTCATAGTTGGAGATGTTTATAACGATGCCTTTCTTATTGCTAAAAAATTAGGGTATCATGTATTCAATAGTGCTGAAGTAGGTGTATCAACAGAACTTCTTGAAAAAATGAAATTCGTTAAAGGGACTGGATATGTCTATTATTATCTCTTCAACTGGAATCTAAATGAACCAGTTGAACCTAAAGAAATCAATCTTATTATTCCATGATATGAAATGGATTTTAAAACTTGGTTGCAGCAGCTTTACCCGCGTTCTGACCCGCTGGGGACAGTGCTATGGCAACCCCACCAGCCACAAGTACGCACACACAGCATGTAGACGCAGCAGAAGCAGCCATAGCACCTTGTTGGGAGGTACCAACGACATCCGCGATACCACCAAATATGGAATCCAGTATACCCGCGATACCACCCTTCTTCTTTTTCACCGATGAATCTGTTGAGGCGGCCATCTTGTTAAGTATTTCATTTTTCTGTATAGAATCTTTGAGTATGTTCATAATAGACGTAGCCTTGACCTCCGCCATGATATCTTGGCTAAAGTCGAGCTTTGCATTGCCATCACTGCAGTCATAGAACTTTAGGTTGAGTTCACCATCCTGGATATTCACCTGTTCAGCAACAGTGTTATTAACGTTTGTCGTTGTGATATTTGTCTCAACAAGGTTCTTAATTTCCATATTTACTGAGTTTACTATACTCATATTTGTATCACCACCATCTAAAACTCCACCCAATTCACTCCCCATCTCTGTATTGTTTTCTAGAGCTGCTGTAGCCGCCGCTTGCATATCATTTGTAATTGTATTTTGTAGATCTGTTATTTCAGTTGCAGTAAAATCCGATGCAGCCATCGTTTTTGAAGTAATCTTTTGGGACAGGTTGATATCACATCCGATAATCTGTCCAAAGTTAACCTTCATACCCTGAATGTTCGCACCAGTCGCGGTGGTAGTCGAGGAGTTGTTGGTAATGATATTTGTAATATTCTCATTAATAGCATTAAAGTTGAATGTATTTTCAATCGACTGACTGGTATCACCACCCATTATGACTTTATATACAATCACCTGAGAAAAAAAATATCCCTTTATTCTAAATGAAACTCAATTTCAATAAAATTAAACTCAACCAGATTGTTCTCGTTTTGGCTCTGGTCCTCGTGACTGTATGGATGGTCAGGCGAACACGTGTCCGTATTGAACTGAACGAAGGTGCGAAGTCGGAGGCTCTCATGTATGCTGAGAGTACCGATGAACCCAACCCTTTCATTCTCTATGGAATGGTCAAGAAACAGACCGATGATGAAGAGAAACAGAAGAAGGCCCTAACCCTCGCAACCCAGAAGAAGTATGGTGAACTCAAAGAATTTCTGGCGACCATATAAATAATAATCTAAGTTATCAGTAATGACATGCAAGTTGGAGTTGTGGCAGCACGGTTCTATGACTGGCAATCGCGCACAATTCACCAATAGTGAGGATGGAAATCCCATGTCGACTCAGATGGCAAACGTTAATGACGAAGATACTAGTGCCAGAGTTACGGGTGATTGTGCATGGGTCGTTATGGAACACCCAAAAGGGGTTGGTGGTGGTGGGTTCGTAGTAGACCCAGGTGAGTATGTAGGAAATTTGCATAGTGAAAACCACCACGGAGAGGGAAAGGGAAGTAAAAATCATAGATGGTACAAACGGGGTGACAGAGTGAATCGTGTGGTAAAACTCGTACCCCCAACTGATGGATACTATGATGACATTAACATTTACTTCAAACGAGCGGACTCATTGGGTCAATGGGCGCATTTTCCGTGGGTGACTGACGCTCTACTCGCCGACCCCAACACTTCAACTCAGAAGATAACGAGTGACACAGATACAGGTCAACCGTGTCCAGGTGCTGCTAAGGCGTCTATAATTGGTCATAGAAAGTATAGATGTACATATAACACTGAAGCTCAAATCAAAAATCTAAAAAGTGGAATACAAGGCAAGACTGGTGGTGACCCACGACTTGTTATGTACAATAATATCGTTGATAAGTTTTGTGCGGATTCTAATAATATATTCAAACGTCCTGGTGATAGGACTTGTTTGGATATAACTTCTGGAAGAGCTTTAGCAATAGAGTATTGTAAGAAAGATGCGAACATAAAGGGTGCGAACAAGGGTGATCCAAATTGTAGCGCTGATTTGACCAGTTTGGGTGATAGTTATGGTACAGTAGCTGCGATATATTGTAATACCCCTACAGGTAGGGCGGACCTCTGGTGTAGCTGCCATAACGTCACTAATGGTGTGTGTGATGCAAACCCTACCGCCGCTGGATGTGCAAAGAAAAAAGAAACGTTCGATAAACTTGTTGATGCAACACCAAGTGATCAGAAAGATCTTTGGAGTGGTATGGAATCATGTTTTGGAAAGGTTTGTGTAGGGGATGTATTTATACCTGCAAATGCAAACCAAAACTGTGATAAATCAGTAAATGTGTGTATCCAAGATATTACCATTGGATCTTTAGCAGATTCTAATATGAGCGCGGCGTGTACTATTAATGCTGGTGGGGATGGGCCATCTGTTTCAACACCTCCCACCTCCTCTCAAGAATCCGCTCAAAGTGAACTCGAAGAAGCGAAGGCTGCGGTAGCTCGGGGAGACGCAGGTGCCCAAGAGCGACTTGATGCGGCTGAGGCGAGTCTTGAGGCGGCGGGGGAAACTGGACCTAGAGCGTACATCCCCAAAAGTTTGGATGGTCTTAAGAACGATAGAAAACAGCAAATAGGTGCTGGGGTCATGGGGGCTCTCGTACTCGGGTGTATGATGATGTTGCTTTTGATTGTAGCATCAGCCAGTGGGGGTGGCTCAGTTGCGGTCAAGAAACGGTTCAGGTAAAAAAATATTTATCCTCTCATAAATTTTCTAATGTTATGACAAGATAGATGAGTGAATGTAAACTCATTCTGTATAAAGACACAAACTTCACAGGGGAGAGTGAGGAATTCACGGGTGACAGAGGTGTGACTCATAATGACCAAGCTAGTTCCTATAAGACGACTGGTGATTGTTCAAATACATCATGGGGTGTATTTAAGGACAATGATGGGGACAACAAGGGGAATGGTATAATTATTGGTAAAGGTGATGACTCTGGTGGTAATTTTGATGCTAATCATCACGGTCAGGGAAAGGGGAGTTTAAACCATAGATTCTATAAATTTAATGATGAGATAAGTTTCGTGAAAAAGATTGGAATACCCCCTTTACCAGCAAGTGCCATCGTCGAAGATCTCGAAGTTTATGGTAGAAGAGCTGATGGAGGCACGGGTGAATGGGGACATTACCCATTTGTGAATTCCACGGATTTGGGGAATCCAAACCACTCTCAACAACTTCTTGTGCATACCCCAGAGATTAAGGGTTCACCGTGCCCAGGTGCTGCTGCGGGGTATGCTGTTCCAATAGGACATAGAACCTATCGATGTGTGTATGCAAATAATAATGAAATTCAAGGTCTTTACTCGGGACTTTCCGGAAACGAAGCCGACCCTCGTATTGACTTATATGGTCGAGTTGTCTCCAAGTATTGTGAAGACAATGAAAATATAAGCAAACAGATTGGTGGTGGACTCACATGTGAAGATATGGGGGCTAGTAGGGAAACATGGTGTTCCGTAGATGAACGGATTAAGACAGAACCAAGTTGTTCAAAAGCACTTATAGGAAATGACTTGTATCATAAAATTGCTGAGGCGTACTGTATCGCCAACCCTGGAGATAAGTGGTGTACATGTTATAATCTAAAAAATAATGTATGTGAACGGACCGCCACCCCAATGAATTCTACCGCAGCTGGGTGTAAACATGCACATGGAATCATAGATGGTAATAAAAAGGCGTTTGGTCCCGCTATTGCGATGCAATCTGCAGAGACAAAGGTTGCGGACGCACAAGAAGGTACTCCTAAACACACCGAGGCGGTTGCAAAATTGGCAGAATTAAAAAAGAAGGATGGATACCCAATTCTAGTAGATAATGTACATTGTAGACCAGATGCATGTGAATCTGTTTTGGGTGGGGGGTATATACCTGAAAATCCCAAGGGTTCATGTGCGGCATCTTACAACTTCTGCGATCAAGACATCGATATAAGAAACATGTCAAATATGGATATAGTCTTAGCGTGTAATACTGGATTACCGTATGTAAAACCTGACTGGTGGGATGACCCGATTGTACCTTATGAAAAAGAACGTAAGTTCCCATACAACAAGTTCCCATTGAACAAAACACCTATGTTTAAGCGTCCCAATCTAAAAAAAATTAGATGGAGGTCCAAAAATGATAGGTATCACGTATACAGTGCTGGAGGTGTGAGTGGTATTTCTTGTGTGTGTTGTATCCTATTACTACTTATCATGAGAATGAGTAAAAAGGGTAGGAGATGATAGACTTAAAGAGAAAATAGTCCTTAAACATATGTGGTGTTGGTGGTGTTGTCACCCTTTCGAGGGTACACCCCTAAATATACCTGTAAAGTACGACGATCGTCGTAAGAAATTCGATACAACTGGAAATTTTTGTTCATGGAGTTGTATGAAAACATATGCATTAGATAAATATGGGGTTGGTAGGGGTAGTCTAGTGTGCTCGAATATGGTGATGATGCGACGGAGAATGTATGGTGGAAAACTGGAGAGTGTTATGTCTGCACCATGGAGATACCGACTAAACGTGTTTGGTGGAGACATGACTATAGAAGAATTTAGAAGTAATCAAACGGTCGATGTAGAAGTCCCAAAATCTGTTGATACAAAACCAGTGGTTAATAATTTGATACCCTTTGTTTCAAACACAAGAAAGATGGATGAAATAAAGAATTCTACTTCTAATAACAATTCGCTAAAGCTAAAGAGGACTAAACCTCTAAAAAGGAATCACAACAATTTAGAGTCCGCTTTGGGACTTATCATTACTCCCAAAACCTAGATTCCTTATCTGTTTAGCGGTTGGCACTGAAGGGGGTAAATTTTTAGTTTTTCTACTATGTACCCACTGCTCACCGTCGTGTGCGACCCAACATATATCATACCTTTCTATTGTCTTCCTACACAAGACACACGGCAATGATATACCGTCACCGTACACCGTTTTTCGACCTACTACCAAATGACCATATTTCCTCTGTACCCATTCGGAGAATTGATGGGATTTATGACCCTTTCTCAAACATTCTCTATATAATCGTCGAATGAGTTGTCTTTCTGCACACATATGGTTATTACTTTCTATTGAGGGTCCCTTAGACATTGAACCTATCACGGTACAATACTTCATACCTGGCAATTCAAACAAGTTGTTCCATCGTATACAAAATCACACTTTGAGCATTCACTTAGGACACTAATCTTCTTTTTTGGTACCAATCCTTTAGCAAAACGGTCGAGTTCTTTTACTGTATAGATTCCGTATTGAATCATTACATCTAGAGATGGAAATCTCATACTAAATTTATTACGTTTCAATGTTTTATATTACTTTTCCTGGGTTAGACAAGAGAAGCAACTGGCGATAGCCTTGTTAGCCTTAAGCATCGCGGCGAAACTGTCAACCATTGGGGGAACCATAGCCTTTAGAATAATCTCAAACTCACTATCTTTTTCACCTTCATCAATTTCTTCAATGAGATGATTGAGAACAGCGATGACGAGTTTTTTCTTATGGGGTCCAGGCAGTTTCTTGAACTTGACAGACTCCATCATGAGTCGGCCCAGAATAGGGGGGACGTCTTCCTTGGTAAGTCCGTCATCGATGTATTCGACACGGAGTTCTTCAACGGTACTCAGGAGACTCTTAGCGTCAATTTTTCCTGCAAATTTTTGTAAAATAATATCCATATACTATAACTGAGAATGAATTTGAACGACATTATCGCAAGTGTCGCCATCGGATTAGGTTTTGTCCAGATGTACGACAGTCTTCAGAAATCAGAGGAGGTTGGTGAGGAGTCCAGGGATATCATTGTGATGGGTATCACAACAACTGCACTGTGGCTGACGTACCAATATAGGAAATTTGGTGTAAACATGTTGACCATAAATACATCCATTGCACTCGCTGTACAAATATATGTTATGAATCGCCTAGTAAAAAACAAAATGATATGGTTTAAAGGGTAGAATATAATCATATTCAGTAATGAGTTCTATCACTTGTGCACCCGTAAAGTTTTCGTATTACAAGCGTTATCAGACCAAGCGTAGTACACGTTCTTCCTATAAGGTTCGATCGTCTGTCGAGCCTTCGGTCGAGCCTTCGATCGAACCGTATCAACCACAGACCCGATTCGCTGAGGTTCTCAATGGTCGCGCTGCTATGCAAGGTGTTCTATGGGGTTCTCTAAACTGGATGATGACAGGTGAAAATGTCATTCAGCAGATTGAGGATCCTGTGTATGCTATCGCTGCATCAGGTGTTGTTACTACATTGGCTTGGGCGTCCATGATTACATCCGAAAACTTCAGCACCGAGAAAATTGGGGCATTCACACCTGAGGCTGAGCTCAAGAATGGTAGGTTGGCTATGCTTGGGTTTATTGCCTTGTTCGGGTTGAGTGCCATGTAACTCAAAAATTCAATCATGTTAACCTTATCTTCCATCGAAAATGTCCCTGCTCTACGCATCACGTAGGCCAAGAACATCATGAGAATATAGACATTAATAACGATAGGTTTCATTTAAACAACCTTAGCCTTAACTGGTCGCAACATAAATAATCCACCCAAAAACGCGAGGAGGAAGATTACAAGGCTTGCGGCACTGAAACCCATTTTAGACTTATCTTTCTTGGAACTCTCACAGGTCCTAGCCCAATTGAGGGAGGCGGAGCTACCGACGATACCTATGATACCGAAGAGAAGAACGATAATACCGCTGAGTTTGGAACCAGCAGTCTTAACCATGAGAAGTGTGCATGGAATTGTAAGAGCGATAGTGAGAGTGTACGACAAGAACAGCTTGAGGTTCTCTTGGGTTGACTTACCCGCCTGTTCATCACACTTGTTGAACATGTCAATACCTAGGGAGGCAATGACGAGATAAAGGAATCCAAACATGGCGATGAGTCCAATTTGACCGTAGTTAATTGTGATAGTTGTGGTTTCGGCAGCCTTAGCAGCGGCAGCTACACCCATTTGACCACCCATCGGGTTCATCATCGCCGTCCTGGCACCCATGGCTTTCGTCATTTGCGAGCCGGCAGCCATACCACCCATTTTGGCAGCCATACCACCACCAGCCCTCCCAGCCATAGCACTCAAAGCAGCCATTTTAGACATTTTTATAATTAACTTAGATTTTATTTAGAGCGTCAAGTATATTTTCTACTGATGTATACTCTTGTAATTTAGATACATCAAGTTTACATTCACCGCGGTTTGATTTTTCATTTGAAATTGTATGTTCTACATCAAATACTTTCAGAATTTCACTTAGTGTTGTAGAACCTTCATTCGTGAAATTAACTATACCTGTTCTATTTTGTTTAATGAGTCCGTTTATTTTGGGAAATAAAGACGGAATAACCGTGAGTGATACATTTGCAATGTGAATGTTATTTTTTCGAGACTTTAGTTTTTCCAAAAAGCATTTTTCATTTCCATTCCCACTGACTGGGTATATTAATCGTAGATACAATACATCTTTTGAATGCACACCCTTTATCACGTCTTCTAAGAGAATCCGTGTATGAGAATAAAACATTTCATGATTATTTGGTTTGTCATCTTCTGTAAAATATTTATCACCTTCATACACAAACGCGGAACCTAGAATTGTGAGATGTATTCCAAGTTCTTTACACGTGTGTATAAGTTGAAGTTGTTCAGTCAAATTAGTGTATATTGTTTCTTTTTTATTGGATTCGCACCAGTTTATGGTGGGTTTACCTGATATACCTGCCGCTGATACGACATATTTAGGTTTGATGAATTTGAGTTCTTCTCTGATATTTTCGAGTCTTTTAGTACTTCCAACACTATTTGGGATATATTTCAGTAATTCTGAACCCAAAAATCCATTTGAACCTAGAATGAGAGTTTCAATGGGTTTGAATAATTCATTTGAATCATCTTTTTCAGAAACAATCGCATATTTACTTTCATCTGGCCATTTGATTTTTAAAGTTGGATCTTTCCAGTGACAATTCTTTTCTAGGGTGTGGTCATATACATCAGCTAAAAAGTAATTGATGGTCGTCTCTTCAAAACAAAAATAACCATGACCATGATTCGCTGGTACGTGTAAACAATCACCCATTTTTAGTGTATAATACTTGACAAGACCCTCTGGGGACACTACAACATCAATGATGTGTCCACTCGTGAGAGTTATAAATTTTTCATATGGGCTAAAATGTATACCCCTTAGTACATTTTTGTGATTCAGGCTTGTGAAACATTGTTTAATCTCAAAAGGTGGATCAAAAAAATTGAAAAACATTGTCCCTCTTTCATCGGTAAATGTTTTCATTCTTATCTATTTACTTAAAAGCTTTTTAAGCTCGTCTTTTGTCTTACTTTGAGACCATTACATTACTGAACATTTACAGTTTACTTTACGGTCAGCAAATGTTTTAAGTAGATTACACACAGTATCAACATCCTCAATTGTCATACCGTGATGCGCACCAAGGAGGAATCCATTCTTCATAATTGTATCTGCATTTTCGAAATCCTGTAGATATTCCCTAAAAGCTGGGTGTCGTGTAATATTACCCGCGAATGTCACTCTCGTTTGCACATGATTCTTCTCCATGAATTTAACAAGTTGGAGTCTATGAGGGCATTGTAGTGGAATCGCTAACCAATTAGGGGTTCTCGAGTCATCTGGGAGAGTATAATATGGGCAATCTTTAAGATTTTCGATATAACGCTCAATGTTTTGTCGTCTCTTCTTCAAAAAATCTTCAAGCTTATCGAGTTGAACGAGACCAAATGCAGCATTCATTTCACATGCCTTGAGATGATACCCAGCTACCCCATAGAGGAATTTCCAGTCATATGGAATCCCATCAACTGAATGATTAAATCGTTCACTCGGTTCCTCTACATTATCACCGATACGACCCCAGTCCCTAAACATAACAGCTCTTTTGAGATGTTTATCATTGTTGAACATGACCATACCACCTACACCACCAGCCGTAATAACATGACTCGCGTAAAAGCTTGTGGTACTTATATCAGTACATTCGGTGTGAGTAATAGTATCAGCAGAATCTTCAAATAGAATGACATTTGGGAAAGCTTCACGAATAGCTTCCCAATCGGGTGTATTACCTATAAGGTTGGGGATAAGAATACACTTCGTATTCGGGGTGACCACCCCCTTGAGTTGTTCAACAGTTGGAACATATGATGTAGGATTTACATCACAAAATTTTGGTTTCAAACCCAATTGCATAATCGGGGCGAGTGTAGTTGCAAAACTACATGCGGGTGTAATAATTTCTGAATCCTTTGGGAGTTCGAGAGCGCATAAACCTAAAAGAATTGCACTACTACCAGAATTGACAAAAGCGCCATATTTCTTACCGAATAATTTGGCTACTCTTTCCTCAAATTTTATAGTGCGTTTACCGAACCCCGCAAGCCAGCCATCACGAAGGCATTCCTCTACCGCCTTAATTTCTTCCTCCCCATATGATTCAAAACGGTTAGGTGCATACCAGATTTTTTTGACCATTTATAAAATAACACAGTTTATCTTTAATTGAAAATAATCTGGAATGGTTTCTTACCATAGATAGCTGCCATATAGGCGTATGTTGAAAATCCAATCATATCACCCCTCCCACCTGTAAGGAAAAGCTGGGGACACACACTTAATAGGAAAAACTTGAGGTAGATGTTATGATAATCACTCATAGTAGTATCACGGAAATCCTGGTGTGCTCCAACTGTGAAATCTGTCTTAAAATATCGAATTTTATCACCATATTTTTCTATGAGCATGTTTAATGTAGATTTTGAATCACTCGATACAAACACAGGTCCGGGTGCTTCCTCAATGACATCTTGAAATTTTTTTAGTCCCTCATCTGAACAGAAATAATGAGACGCATCTTCAGATTCTTTAGAATCAAACTGTCTCGAATCTTCCGAGTACGAACCACGACGAACGGAAATTCCACAACATACACCTTCGACAAGATGTTTATGTTTCGATATCAGTTCTTCCATGAATGGAGTTGGTTTGATAATATCTCTGATTTTGGGGTGTACATGATTAACTGTAAATTGGTTGATGTAAATTGAGCATTCAGGTTGTTTACCTTCATGTGAAACTTGTGTAAAACCGTTAATTGTCAAACAGTTTGAAAGTTCATACGCAAAAACATGGTCATGTAGTTGCGTACATTCTTCTTGTAGTGAAGTGAGTTGAATCAAAAGATTTCCAAATCCCGCATTATTCTTGTATACTAGTTCGGTCATTATACTTAAAAGAGTTCGCTGTATTTCTTTAAATGAAGGTGCTTGTATTGGGTTCTGAGGGTATCATAGGAAATGCTCTAAGTAAATATCTTGAAAGTATGAATCATGAGGTGATTCGTTGGGATATTAAGATTTCACATGAACATGACATGAGTAATTTTACCAATACACGAAAATTGAAAAGTGTAATTGATACAGCGGATTTTGTATACTTTCTCGCCTATGATGTAGGTGGTGCAAAGTACATTTCGAATGCGGGTATGGATTTTGTAAATAGAAATACGATGATTATGTTGAATACATTTAACTTACTCGAAAATAAAAGTTTCATATTCGCTTCAAGTACAATGTATAATATGAACAATGTGTATGGAACTCTCAAACATATGGGTGAACATTATACGACATTACTCAATGGACTTTCTGTACGATTTTGGAATGTATATGGGTACGAAGAAAGTTCTGAAAAGTCGCATGTCATAGCCGACATGATTCATAAATGGAAACAGAATAGTCATATAGACTTGATGACGAGTGGGGAAGAAGAACGACAGTTTTTACATACAGATGATTGTGCAAAAGCTCTCACAAGATTGATGGAAAAGTACGACGAAGTTTTAAAAACCGAAACGTCTGTGGACATTACAAATTTTGAATGGATAAAAATCAAGGATGTTGCGAAATTTATATGTGACGATGTACGTGTCACTGATATAAAAGTCACTACACATGACAGGAAAAATGAACCAAGAGATTTCATTTTGAAGTACTGGAAACCTGAAACTCATTTGAGAAATTCCATAAATTCATTTTTGTAAACGTATTCTACACGTTTTATTTCAACTCGTTTGTTGTACCGAGCAGCAAATAAGTCTTCAAGTTTAGCCTTTCGCACTTTAAACTGTTCATATTCTTTTAACAGGTCTTCGTATTTGAATTTTTTTCGTGAATGATAAGATCGAACGTATTCTATCCAATTTGGGAGTGGTTCATCTTGTTGATTACCACCACCTTCTCTCGACATGATAGAAGTTTGTGCACACACGGGGATGCACGGAATAGAAGCACCCTTAAGAAACCCATGATGCATAATATCAATAGTATGGTCCAGGTTTACATTGTCAATGAATTCCTTGGCAAACTTTAGGGTCACGTATTGTCCTTCAGCTCCACCATTATTACCAACCATTAGAGGTGCCTGATTAAAACTTAATTCATGGAGATTACCTATCTTGATGAAGTCTGCATCTTTGAAATAGGCATTTTTACAGTTCATAAACTTCTTCTCCCAGTCGTCGATGAACACGACGTCATCTTCAAAAATAAACGCTTCTTTGATGTCATTATCGATCATATGTTTCATCGCTTCAATGTGTTTGATATTACACGACAGGTAAGGCATACAAACACTTGTTTGTGTGTATGTTTTCACCCATGAAACGAATGGGTCCTCTTTATCAAACTGTGTTATGAATTGTGCATCAGGTATAATACCCTCGAGATATTCACGACCACTCCCCTTGGTGTAATGAACCACGTACTTTTTCATATATTGTAAAGTACTATCAATTCTTTAACATATCTTCGATTAGAGAATGAATATCATATTCCCTAGTCCATCCAAGTTTTTCAATGGGGTCGTTATTACCCACAAGTAAAGCTCCATTATCGGGTCTGTAAAACTCGGATGATACTTCAATCATAACCTCACCATCTATACGACCTACTTCATCAGTACCTTCACCGGACCATTCGATTTTTTTATTCATTTTTTCAGCTGCAATTTCAATAAATTCCCTCACTGAATGTGTTATACCGGTTGCTATAATGTAATCTTGGGGGAGAGATTGTTGTATGATCATCCACATAGCCTTTACGTAGTCTTTAGCGTGTCCCCAGTCTCTTTTAGATTCAAGGTTTCCAACTTGGAAACATTTACCCGATTGTAAACCCTTTATGATTTTCTGTGTCACGTAGATATCAGGTCTCCTTGGTGACTCATGATTGTACAAAATACCCGAACATACATACATTCCATATGTCTTTCTGTAATATGAAACTAAGGAATCTGCAGTTATTTTAGAAAGTCCGTATATATTTCTATATCCACGCATTGTGCATACTGTTTGTGGACTTGGCCATGTTGACTCAGTATTTGCGAAGATTTCAGAACTCGAAGCTTGGAAAATTTTACACTTTGACTCTATACCAAGATTTCTCACCGCTTCCATAATATTGAGAATACCCGAAGTGTTTACATACAACGTGTCCTTTGGTGAACCATGATGAATTTTTGCAGCTAGGTTGTATATTTCATCGGGATTACTTTGTTTAAGTGTTTCATATATTTCACCATAATTCCTTACATCACCGGTAAACTTTATTACATGGTACCCCTTTTCTTCTAGAAGTTCACATATATATGAACCATCTTGACCCCTCGCACCCGTAACTACTGCTGTGCACATTTAAAGAATTAAACCACATTAACTTTAAATGCGTATTGAAGTATCAAAAGGTGAGCTTATCGATAAGATTACAATCCTTGAAATTAAAGATGAACGTGTAAAAGATGAGGAGAAGTTGAAAAACATTCGTCATGAATTGGATGTACTTCTCAAATATGAATTTGAAACAAGTCACAAAAAAGATTTGAAACACGTCAACAACACACTGTGGGACCTTGAAGATGGTATTAGGAAACTTGAAGGAATGAATGATTTTGGGGCTGATTTTATAGACAAGGCGAGAAATATCTATAAATTCAACGATGAGAGAGCTAGAATTAAAAAGTTAATTAATTTGGAACAAGGTTCAGATATTATAGAGGAAAAGAGTTATTAGACAAATGTCCACATTTCATCACTGAAAACAGTTTTCACAGTTCTAGGTCCATAGTATTTATGAGCGACATCCAGATGGAAGAAATTCTTCTTCGGGGTACCAATCTTCATAAGTTCTATCATCCAATTGTATGAGCTATTCATGCAGTGCACTTCATCAGCATTCTCGATAACTGAGATGTACTCAAAAATATTGGGTCTATCACATTGAAAGAATTCTTGACTCTTATCAATAAGTTTTGAGTCTGGTTTATAAACAAACTTATCAGTCTTTACGTCAATGACTCGATCTCTTTCAGGGTCATCATGTACGAAAATGTAATTCTCCTTATCGATTGTAAACTCCTTAGATTTGTCCCTATCAACCTTAAACTTCGAGTACATATACTTGGGATTGACACCAGCTTGAACGTACACTCCATGTGCCCAATTTGTCATCGTACTACCTTGTCCTTGGGTCATAAACTCCCAACTTTTATCATCCATTCCATAAGTGGCGAGTGGAATGACATCACCCTTAGCTTGAGACCAGATTTCACGAGGGTTGGTTGTATCTAAAAGAATGATTTCAACCTTATCTGCAATGTCTCGATACATAAATCTAACACTTTCTTCATGACAACGCTTTGCAAAGATTATAACTGTATCAGTCTCTACAAAGTGTCTAACCATCCCATTTAACATGATTTGGTCACCGAGACCGAGATGGTGTAGGATAGTTTTCACCATTTGGTTTTAATAGTCTCAAAAACTTTAACTATCATGTCTTCTGTTATGAAATGGTTATTCCCTATGTACACACCATTATCGTTAAGTATGTTTGCATTTGGTACACATACAGAGTCTTTCCATTTAGATAGGAAAGGGTGTAGAAGAAGATTACCAGATACGATTGGTCTATATTCCACCTCCAGCTCTGTAAATATAGACTTGAGCTTCAACATGTCTTCCCTCTTCTTACATATGAATGGGAATGCAAAGCTGCTATTACCTGGGTCATTATACGGGATGTAAAAAAGTTCTGGGTCTAGATGTTTCATGAAACATTCAAAATTTTTACGTCTAATTTCAATATTTTCATCAAGTCTTTTCAACTGTTCAATTCCAAGAACTGCATTGAGTTCGGTGTTTCTAAAGTTGTATCCGTCGGTTAGAAACAAAAAGCTTGGGTCGATATTCGGATGCTTCTTGATAGCCTCTTCATATAGTTGTGGTGAAAGAAGGCGAGCCATACCATGACTTCTTTTAATTTTCATGAGTTCGTAAAGATTTTCATTATCTGTAGAAATCATTCCACCTTCAATGCTGGTCATATGATGCCCATAGTAAAAGCTAAAAGTACCACCCATTCCTGTGCTACCACGTTTCATCCCATTTGGTGCCTTCACTCCATGAGATTCACAAATATCCTCGAGAAAAATAGCATTGGGGTATTTCTTCTTGAGTTGTTCAACGGGTGAATTTATACCAAGTAAATGGGTAATAAATACAATACGAATATCCTCCTCTGGTAGGGTGTCAAGGTCAAAACTATACCTCTCGAGGTCTACATCACAAAACACAGGTTCTAATCCAACTTGGAACACTGGTGATACGTTAGTGACCCATGTACATGCAGGTACGAGAACCTTGGAACCATTCGGAATTCTATACAACTCCTTTACTGCAGCCATGAGTAAAAGGTTTGCGGTACTACCTGAGGTGACGTATAGAGAATGTTTACAACCAAGCCATTTACTCCAGGCATCTTCAAATTCTTTCACTTTTGGACCACACGTATATCTATCTGACGATTGTATAAAGTCGATAAGAGAGGTCTTATCAGCTGATGTGATAGCTGTCTGCATTAACGGCCACCACATATTTTATATGAATCTATCAATGTTCTTTTAAGTTCTTGTAGAAAGTATCTTATATTTTACATACTTAAAAACACTTACCACTGTTTTAGAAGATGAAGTTGTCTTATGCTATAATGGTATGTAACGAGTCTAAGGATTTGTTTAGTCTCATTTCATTCTTGAAAAGAGTCAAAGATTCGGAAGATGAAATCAACATTCTTCTAGACACATTACACACTACCGAATCAGTCAGAAATGTTCTAAAATATTTCAAAGATGACATCGTGGTATTCGAACGAGAATTTGATGGTAATTTCTCTAAACAGAGAAACTTCCATTTGAAGAAGTGTAAGGGAGAGTATATTTTCGTGATAGATCCAGATGAAATGCCTAAGGAAAAAATGATTTCTGGTATTAAAGGGGTGATTCGAGAGAGTCAGTCTGATCTGATCGCGATTCCACGAATTAACATTCATCCCGGTTGTACCCAAAAATGGTTAGATAAACATGGATTCAAAGTGAATGAATTTGATTGGATAAACTGGCCCGACTATCAGGGAAGAATTTTCAAGAATGATGTTACTATTTCATACGGTAATGCTATTCATGAAAATATTGTTGGAGCTAAAAACCAAGTGTGTTTACCCGCCGACCCAGGATTGGCTCTATGGCATATAAAATCTGTGGATAAGCAAGATAATCGCTGGGAAGATGGGAAGTATGTTCACCCGAATAATGAAAATCTGTATGATCGTTTAATGTAAGTATACATCTCGTCTTCTCCACATATCACCATAGTCATTAGTACCTTTCATGTCTGTATTATCAGCCCCACGTGCGTTGTTGTATTTACATTTAACAAACTTGACACCACCAAATTCCACAAATTCTTCTGCCGTATGTTGTCCGATCATACACTTTTCTGGGTATGCTCGAACATAATCAATAGACGCATTCATATATGCACCTGGACCAGTTGGGTATAAACAATCGAGACCATAATGTCTCTGCTTCACATTCCAAAGAAGAAGATCTACCATTTTCTTTGAAATTGAGTGTTTCGGGACAGAACCTATGAATGCTGTATACATACACAATTGATTGGGTGGACAGTCAATACTTGTGTAATATTCTTTACCAACCTTTTCTAATGTTTCAACTGGTTGGAGACATATCTGTCGTATATCAGAATACCAACCACCTTCTTGGAGCATGATGAGGTGTCGCATGAAATCACATTTATACGAGTATGGTTTGAGTGATTGATACGCTTCGAGAATTTCTCTATCAAAATGTTCTTTTATGTACGAAACACAATCGTCTCCGGAATACATCTTAATCTTGTATCCGGGGTTCATACGGTACCATGTCTCGAGTGCTTTTTTCATCCCATCTGGAAATTTAGGAAGTTTTCCGTCATCGACGATGATTACTTTATGTATAACCTTGGGTATCATTATGAGTATAAACAATAAAATCTTTAACAATAATAATATGGAAGAAATCAAAGACTCTTACCTAGGCATGGAAGTCCAGCTTGAAGAGATTGCCATAGATCTTCAGGAACTTCCTACGGATTACAAACTTGCTGAGCGATATAGACAAATCGACCAGGAAATCTATGAGATTTCGGAGTGGTATGAAAAGGTTAAGAAACAATGAATAGAAAACACTTAACCATGAGGTAAAAAACCTCAAATTACAAGAGTCTTCTCATGACCAACACGGAGGGTCGTATTCACAGTTATCTCAAATCCGGCGTCCGTGAGATTTTTACAAAATGATACATCTTCCGAGCAGGTGTCGCGGAGCCCATCAATCTCAATGAGAGGGTAGCTAAAGTATGGATATTTGAGTTTTTCAATCACACCCTTACGGCATGCAAAGAACCCCATACCGTTGTATGCCACGGAAATGTATTTATCTTTGATGTCTTCATCAGATTTCATGAATTCGAATGAACCATTTGTTTTGAAATATTTGGTGTCCCACTCCTTTACACATGCATAATGTTTAAGATCTTCCATTCTATAGAGACCAGAAACAACTGGATATTTATTAGTATCCTCAATGAGTTCGATCATTTGTTCGGGTGTAAACCTAATATCAGAATCAATCGTGACCCATACATCATAGTCTACTTTACCACCAAATGGTTTTTGGTCGGCACCCCTGAGGACATCAAGACCTAAGGTTTTCATTCTAGAATACGTGACATAACTAGAATATTCATTTATAATCATTACAGTATAGTTTTTAGATTTTAAAGTTTGTACCGTCTCGAGGAGGTTCACCATAAACCCACCTGAAAATGTTCGACCAGGGAGAGCGATGATAACTTTCGTCATTTTGATAATATACTGAGCACCTCTTTAACCACTGGGTGACGAACAATATCTTCATCTTCCATTTCAACATGTGTGATATACATCAAATCTTGACACTGCATCTTGTAGACGAGGTCTCCAAGGCCATTTTCTGGTCCCAAATCAGATTGTTCCAAGTCACCTGTGACAATAAGCTTTGTACCTTCACCCACCCGCGTGAGAAGCATCTTCATTTGATTTGGTGTAGCATTTTGCATCTCGTCTGCGATGATGAGTGTATTTTCGAATGTTCGACCCCTCATGTATCCCAAAGGTTCGATACTGACGATTCGTTCAATCTGATTATAACTCAAATATTTTTCAAAAATATCAAACATTGGTTTTGTCCATGGTTCCATCTTCTGGTTCATATCTCCTGGGAGGTACCCCATATCCTCATCGGCGGCCACAATTGGGCGAGTGAGTACAATTTTGGGGCGCTGAAACTTCTGTACATGCTCTAGTGCAATATGACACGCCAACATTGTTTTTCCGGTACCCGCTGGTCCAGTTCCTATGACAATAGGTTTAGGTGACCTAAGAGCGAGCATATATTTACATTGACCAGGGGTTTTTGGGAAGTTCATATATCTTAATTAAAGATTTTTTCCTTATATAATTTAAATGGAGTTTCACTTTATAAAATTAAATTATAATGGTACATATCTTAGTCTTGTGGATCCAAGATCTAAATCTCGTTTCGTGTGTTTTGCAGAAAAAAGCGTGGCAATGAAGTGTCTAGACTATTCGGCTGATTTTAGAGCTAGAAATCGTATTTGGCCATCACTTGATATGTCCTCGGAAAATAGGAAATTGGAATTAAACGAGGAGATAGAGTTCCCATATGGACCACCTCGAATCATAAAACGTGCATTAGAAATTGAAACATTCGACTTTGACACCATGGACCAGCTATCAAGTAGAACAAACGTTTCTTTTTATTGTATTTTGGCGTTTGATGTTATTTTTAATAATGACTCTGAATCAATATCTATGTCTGGGCAGGAAATGGATGGCGTGGCAACCCCAGAAGAATTCGGTGAGTGGATGGACTATAGCTTAAAAACAAAGTGACTTGTAATAACAATATGTGTGGTATTCTTGCTCTCTTCGGTGACGAAGTAGAAGTTCCTTCATACCTACTTACTCATAGGGGTCCAGATGATTACAGTACACGAACATCTGGGAAATGTCGTATGGATTACTATCGTCTATGTATCAACGACCTTACACCCGCAGGTATGCAACCTTTTAAAGATGATAAATCCATGTTGATATGTAATGGTGAAATATACAACCATGGCAAGTTTAGGACTGGTGCGGAAAAGAGTACAAGTGATTGTGAGATTCTGATGCCTCTCATCAAGGATGTCGGTATTCTCAAATGTGTCGATATGATAAATGGTGATTTCGCATTTGTATATACCGATGGTAATCAATTACTTGCTGCTAGAGACCCTGTAGGTGTAAGACCTCTATTTTACACGAGGTATGCACAAGGCTCTATCGCTTTTGCGAGTGAAGTAAAGGCGTTACTTTTTTTAAATTCTGATATCCACATCTTCCCACCTGGACACATTTATGATTCTTACGTAGATGGATTCGTGTGTTATCATACGGGATACTGGCGTATTAGTAAGCATTTACAAACGGACAATAGTAAAGAAATTCGTGAAACGTTTGAACAAGCTGTACATGAGCGTCTTGCTACAACTGATAGAGAAATTGGTTTTCTTCTGTCGGGTGGCCTTGATAGTAGTCTCATCGTTTCTATTGCAGCTAGAAAGCTTGGTAAGATTAAGACATTTTCAATTGGCTTGGATGGAAGTCCCGATCTCTTGGCTGCGAGGAAAGTTGCAAAGTATCTGAATACAGACCACACAGAGGTTAAGTTTACCGTGGAGGAGGGTATTTCACATGTGAATGATGTCATTCATACTCTCGAATCTTACGATACGACGACTGTACGTGCAAGTACACCAATGTGGCTCCTTTGTAAATATATAAAACAGAAGACGAATTGTCGTTATATATTTTCGGGTGAAGGGAGTGATGAGATTTTAGGTGGTTATCTTTACTTCCATAACGCACCTAGTGTTGAGGAGTTTGCCTCTGAGAATATGAGACGTCTTCGTCTTATTCATCAATTTGATGGATTACGTGCAGATAGGTGTGCAGGTGCACATGGTTTAGACCTTGTCGTACCATTTTTGGACAAACACTTTATTGAGGTTTGTATGAGAGTCAATCAAAATAACAAAAGGACAAAAATTGAGAAGGGTATGCTTCGTGAAGCTTTTGAAGGGTATTTACCACATGATATCCTATGGAGACAGAAGGATGGAATGAGTGATGCGGTTGGTACCAATTGGGTAGACGAAATTAAGAAACATGCTGAAACGAAGATTGATGATGAAACATTTAATGAAATACGTATGAAATCACATGGATATAACACACCACTCACCAAGGAAGAAGCACTGTATCGACAGTTGTTTTGGCGAATGTATGGTAAGGATAACGACCACCTCATATCTGAAATATGGAGACCAAAATGGACGAAGATAACTGACCCCAGTGCGCGTCTACTTATAGAAAAGAATCGTACGTAATATAAATGGCTGAATTTGTCAAACCCTTCGATTGCAAAAATGAGAAACACGTAATGTGGCTTAAGCACCTTGGTGCAACAATGGCTAAATCATTGAGTGGTGATAAAAAGATTAATATGGCTGCTGCTATCGATGATAACCCGTTACCAGGTCAACCACATGTAAAAAATGTGATGGACTTTCCATATGTACATTTTCAACTCGCTATGAAGTACGCCAATGCGGTGTTAAGTGAGGAGGCTTGGGTTCCCAAGACTAAATAATTTATATTCTTCTAACGTAAAGTCTCGAGGTTCTGAATTTTCATCCATACGTACGAGTAGTATTTTACCATTGACTTCTTCTACGTCAAATGGTGTGGGTAGAACGTTCTCATTCTTGATTTCACCCTCTTCGGGTTTAATAATTACGACATCTATATCAGGCCACTGCCCTATAAAAGTTTGTCGTCCACCCAAAAGTTTGAAAATTTCATTCTTGCTAGGTGTAATATCTAGTTGTATTTCTTGTACATGACCTAATTCCTCATGAATAAGAATTGCTATAGTCATCTTAGATAGTCCCATAAAAAAAATATTTGTAAAATATAAAATGAATGCAACCAATCGCACCGCTATAAAGTATATAGTTATACTCTACGTGGCTATAGTCATCCTTTCTATGATGTCCAAGGAGACGTACGTTGCTGATGGTTCTGGACGTTTAGATTATCACTACGTGACTGGAGACTACGACACTAACCCTGAGCGCCGTGTTGGTGGATTCTTCGATAATTGCTCTCCTGAAAATATGGAAGACTGTCAACGTAATAATCCTTATGAAGGTCTTCCTCTGCCCTAAGTGGTTTAAAAGCAATGTAAGTGTATATAACAAGAATAATGAACTCAACACGTGAGTTTGTAATTCAAAAAATATCTACCCTCCTCGACATTCAAGATGATGATAAAATCTGTACAGATCTCGAGAAGTGTATACTGAATTATTCACACGACAGGTGTACTAGTCAACCCGCGTGGGATAACCCCAATTTTACGAGTATTTATAAACATAAGTTTCTAACTATCCAAAAATCTCTAAAAAGTAATCCACAACTTATAACTAAAATTAAATCTAAGATTGTACCTGTTATAGAAATTATAAATATGCGACCAGAGGCATTATATCCCGATGGGCCATACGCGAAAGAGATTGAAATAGGAATTCATAAACAGTTGCGAAAGGAATATATGAACAATGAGAAGAAAAACCAAGACGGCTTCTTCAAATGTGGACGTTGTAAATCAATGAAAACAACATATTACCAGATGCAAACAAGGTCTGCCGATGAACCCATGACTGTGTTTGTAAGCTGTCTCAATTGTGAGAGAAACTGGAAATGTTAAGTGTAATTAAAGATTTAAAAGTAGGTCTTCGTAGATATGATTGTTGATATTAAATGTGATGATGATACGACCCAAATAGCTCGTATCATCCAAGAAAGTTGGGATGCGTATAGTGTCAATTTTTTAGAGAGAATTCATTCAGGTGTATACAATTTTAGTACAACTATTGAAACTGTGAGTAAAGATTCAATTGCTGGATTTTATGATGTGGAGGAACTGGATAAAACTGGACTGTATGTAAAAACATCGAGAGGATATGAGATTATTGATGACAGTGAAGATGAAGACTTTACATGTAGTGAGAGTGATGAAGTTGAAACGGAGGATGATGTATCCCTAGTTGATGAAGAAGAATTGTAAATGAAACCTAAGTATTTAAATATAAAACCATTAATCATGGAATATAAAGAACCCAAAAAGCGTGTCACTAAAGCTGATAAGAAAGACAAAAAGGGTGTGTACACATCGAAACATATACGAAACTTACTTAAACAAAAGGAGGCAGCTATAGACAAGAGAAACAATGGCCCCGTACCTACCCCCACCTGCCCACTACTCCCAAATGGACGTGTCTGATTACACTGAAGATGATCTATTTTCTTTCATTGGTAAAACGGGTAAGAAGTTCTACTGGCTTACAAAGAAGCTTGGTCTTGATTATCTTTGGTACGATAAGGAACGTAAGGTTATTGAAATTTGGGGACCCCTCTACACACATGTAAATCAGCAATCTGCTCATGTAATTCGATGTGAAATTGATTTTTTTCTGAGACCTAAGTTAGAGGAGAACATCTCCAAAAAACAAGATGAGCATGTACAAACGACCATCACAGCGTGTTAAGATTGGTGGATATGAACACCGTCCTGCACCAGTTGGTAGTTTTTTACACAAGCTTATGAATCCTTCACCTATAGAGTATCCAGTAAAGGTTCTACAACCAATCTATCAACAGGATTTATATCTGCGACTCTTCAAAGAAAATCAGAAATTTTGGGGTATTACTTACGTAGACCCAGAATTACCGATATTATCACCAACTGTATACCCAGAACCACGTAAAGAACCAGAGCTTACTTATGGAGACAGAGTTCAAGTAGTACTCCGGGTATTAAAAAATGGTATTGTGAGGGTAAAAGTGAATGGTGCTATTGCTGATATGTATGCCAAATATTATGGACCAGGTGTGAATCACGATAAAGTACCCCCATTTAAGGCAATTTTACAGGCATACAAAGCACATGGTTTCAGTAAAGAATATTTGGATAGAATTACAAAAAATAATGATAAACGTAAATCCATTCAGATTAGGATTGATAAAGTTTTCACAAAAATATTTGACAAGGAACCTGTTAAAAAAGTGAAAAAAGAAAAGAAGAAGAAGGTGGAAGAAATAACTGAAGATATCATAGAATTGGTTGAACCCGAGGAAGATAAACCTCCTGTTCCAGACGTACAAGAGGAAGATGAGACTCTAGATGTTGAACCAGACGAAGATGAGGAAGAAGAAGAGGAGGAATATGTGTCCGATGGAGAAGATTAGCACCTAAGTCTATTTAATTTAAAGATTTTTCAAACAAAAAAGTATGTTCATTACCAACGTCGTCCTCGCCAACAACATTCTTGACCGCTCTTTCTTTGGAACACTCAAAGAAGCTATAAAATCCGCAAAAGAACAAACCAGAGAAAAAATCTGGAAACTCCCCAATAACACTGTATTTTTCGGGGACGTTGAAGTTAGGGTCTACAACACGGACGATTACAAGAATGAACATTTTCTTTCTTTCATTGATTCCTGTTGAAATCGCCGAAAGGTCGTGTGACCAACACGTGGTCAAAATCCAATTAGAAATATGCCAAATGCTTTACACTGCTTGGTATTTTTCCAATGAGGAATATATTCTTCGTGAATGTGCACCATTTACAAAAGATGGTAAATCTAGGGGGTATAAACCAGCGCACACGAAACACCCTATGACCATGTGGATTGCATCAAGTCTCGAGAATTATCTGTATGCATGTAAAATTGGTATTGCATTGACACTCGAGTATACACATCGTTATGGTAAGATTCACACTTGTGCACACCATCTTATATGGTTGTATGAGAATAGACCTTCTACTTTTCAGGAACGGTGAAGTGAAACAGCTTACTATTCCCAAGAAGGTATCCCTGAATGTATGCCAGAGGAGTATAGGAGACCTAGTATTGTTGATGCGTACCAATTGTATTACATGATGGAAAAGATGAGTTTTGCGAGATATAAAATCTCTGATTCTAGTAAATGATTGTAGCGACAACTTTATTCAATCACCCCCATATTAAGGGTACTGTTGAGTTTGAGGAAAAAGGTACTAAAGTTGTAATTAAAGGAGATTTGAAATCCACCAAGTATAAAAATAGTTCCCATGGTATCCATATCCACGAAGCTGGGGATCTCAGTGATAACTGCATGGGTGCGTGTGGACATTTCAACCCATACGGTAAAAAGCATGGTGGACCCACATCTAAGGAGAGGCATGTGGGAGATTTGGGAAACATTCATTTCGACGCACGAGGTGTTGCTAAATTTAGAATGGAGGATGGTTTAGTAAAATTGAGGGGAACCAAAGCCAATGTCATCGGGAGGTCTTTAGTTATACACGAAGATATGGATGATTTGGGAATGGGTAGCCATAGTGATAGTTTAACAACTGGACATGCCGGTAAGCGTATAACATGTGCGGTTATTGGGTATTCTAAGCGGGTGTGTACAAAAACATAGCTTCGGGTCGAGTCTCGGGGATGTCCATATACCCCATTTCTTTCAAAAATGTATGTACTTCATTATCCGTTGTAAAATCATGTATCTCTACGAGAATCACAGGCATGTGCTTTCGTATCGTTTCTTTAGCACCTTCCAACACCTGTAATTCATGACCTTCTACATCGATTTTTATTATGGATGGTACACCTTCATAAACATCGTCAAGTCTTTCACATTGAACTGATATACCATTACCTTTCATACTTCCTTCCGTATGAAAACTTGTTCCACCATAATTAATTTGAGAATTGGATTGACAACCATGACTTGGTATGAATATTTCCATGATTTTCTTTTCATTTGATAATGCACATGTATAGATATTTATAGGATGATGGATTTTATTTTGTTTTGCATTCTTTGTAACTATCTGATGGAAAACTGGTTCAAATGAAGATACTGGTCCATAATCAGAAAACATAAGAGTGTTATACCCAATGTTTGCACCAATGTCTAGAATATCAGTACCTTTCTTATAATTTTTCTCAATATCTTTACGCATCCATCCATCCCATTCATGCCCCATGGCTATTGTTGGACCTATGTATTCGTCATCTGCAATAACAGATACATTGTATTTACCATTATTAACGTCAATTAAATTTATTTCCATACTATTTAAAAATATGACCACATCTTTAAATAGGAATGTCACACTACAAAGGGGTGTTAGTTTTGATTAACGGGGTCTATTTTCGTTAGACAGTTCCTGTTCTACTCTAACACTGGATCCAGTAAAATTCTTAAATTTGTTGTAGATATTACCTAACTTTTGGAAACTTACTTGATTACCACCTGAATTTGGATGAACTTTTTTGGTCGCCCTCAAATAAATCATCCTACCCATTTTATTCATCCGTGTTTTGTTTATATTTGTTCTACTTTTGATTTCTTCTAATTTGTTCTCTACATTTTTGACGACGGCATTCACTGCAGCTTTCTTGGCATTTGCAGCAAGTTTCTCGGCATTTGCAGCAGCCTTTTTGGCATTTGCATTGGCTTTCCTGGCAGCATTATTTGCGGTTCTCCTGGCAGCATTATTACGACTCGAATCTTCTCGTTTGGCTATAGCTTCAGCCTTCGCCGCCGCAGCTTCGGCTTTAGACCTGTCAACAGCCGCCTGTCGGGCATTATTTTCAGCCTTCTTGGCAGCTTCTTTGGCTTTTTTCGCTTTTAATTCCTCCTTCGCTAGGACAGCTTCGGCTCTTGACCGTCTCACAGCTTCGTTTCTTGCAAGATTATTTGCGTTTCTTGCGTTGTTCACAAACGCATTTGTCATTTCCACATTTGGTACAGATTCCAAATTTGGCGCATTAGTCATCTCAACATTCACCATAGTTACTATGACCTGATAAAAAAATATCAGGTGATAATAAATATGTCTAACCAGGCAAATAACAATAAGTGTGGCGTTAATGACACTGGTAAAATTTATTACGATATCAACTCCATAGATGTCAAGGCGGATCCCGAACAAACAAAAGCTACAAATTTTGAGGCTATCTTCTTAGGAAATGTTATACAAGAAATAACAGGATCTTGTTTCACCATTGAAGAAAATTGTAAGAGTCAATATCCTTTAGTGACTAAATCTAATTCTAGAAATTGGCTAACATCAATAGATCAAGATAACCGTGTAGGACTTGCACATGTTATAGAAACTTCTAAAGTCCCTATTCTTTACAATACCCCTCGATTATGCGACCCTGGTATGACAGTTTCGAAAAACTGGAGTTTGAAAAACTATATAGAAACACGATTATTTGCGTTCAAATTCAAATACAATCAAGGTAAAACGTTATCAAATCGTAATCAAAATGGTAAGGACTGTTATAAAAGTGTTTATTTTGATTTTAGACCATTTGAGTATAAAATGCGTTTACCTAACCCAGCGAATAAGAGTGCAGTGGAGGAAATTTACATATCGGAGTGGATTACAGTTGATGACAACCCGAAAGATGGTGGTTTAGGTTACACACCCCATATGAGAGTTTCTAACATGCCAAAGGAGAATAAAACTAATGCTAAGTTTCAAACTATAAATATTTTCAAACAGATGATTAAAAAAGTTTTGTCGGTAGAACTTGGTAATAATGAAAAATCAATTATAAAAAAATCATATAATCTCGGACCAAAAGGAAATAATAATGGTCGAGTGTCAAACACGTTAATGGATGCATATATCAACGAATTTATTCAGTTTTTAAATAAATATGATGGTATTCAATTTGATATTAGTCCCAAAACGGATACACAAACATTAACTATGACTGATAGAGCTATTAGCGTTTTATACTTCGACCTTATTCATGATGGTGTGTTTAAAAAAACACGATATACACTCATAGACTTTAAGAAAACTTTCAAAAAACAATTCATACAAATGTCCAAAACAAAGAATTTTCCTGCCAAAGGTGTGATGGAAGTTAATTTTCTTGTAGGAGCTAAAATGGCTGAAAATTCCCATGATGCATATGGGGGTAAAACTGGGAATATGCTGTTAAACACGTGGAATGGTGGTATGAAGAGAGATGGTAAGGGTAAAGAAATTAAAAATGTACCCTCAATATTTAAAACTCTGGGTGATCTTTCTCAGTTCATATATGCAGTTACGTATGATACAGTGGTTGCCAGTGGAGATAAGATGGGTATGGCGGCTGGTTTATTCATGACCGCTTCTAATAATAAAAAATTAAGACTCATGATGGAAGATACTAAAACTGGATTTGTGTTGTACACAGGCTTTCCAAAAATTCAGTTTGTAAGTAGGAGTACATGTTTAAGTCCAACTGGTGGAGTTTGTAGTAGAAGTAACAATACTATAAAAAATAAATCAGCAATCATACAGAGATTACAGTCGAATGTTAACAGAAATACTGCGAACAAGATTCTCACGAGTAGACCAGTCAAACCTAAACTTCTTGTTAACATGAGAACATTTATTGGCGCAAATGGCGTACCTCTTAGTACAAATGCTTCACAAACATTTTTCAATAAGGTTGAGAAATTTTTACCATATTTTACAGATAATGAATTTGATCAAGTTGATAAGATATTAGTGGCAATTGAAAAAAGAACAACACAGAACAACAAGAATACAGTATTTAGATATATTCGAAATCTTAGACGTAATATAATGAATGCACGTAGTAATCCTTACAAACAAATAACACCAAATGGAAATGCAAGGGTGAATGCAACCCCTAGGAATGCAACACCAAATGGGAATGTAAGGGTGAATGCAACCCCTAGGAATGCAACACCAAAAGGTAACGTCAATATGTCAAATGCTAACAATGGAAATCAACGAGGAGTCAAGCGACAGAGAACAAATTAAAATATCAGTTCATATAAATGGATGTTGTATTCACATACGGTCGATTCAATCCACCACATCTGGGACACAAGATGATGATTGAAGAGGTTATCAACAAAGCCAAGAAAATGAATAAGATACCAGTGGTAATTGTATCTCATTCTTATGGTAATAGAACGAATCCCTTGTCAGTAACAGATAAAACTCAAATTCTGAAGAAGTGGTTCCCCGAATTAACAGTCTTATCTTCGTCTAAAAATCTATCTCTCGCCAAACTTTCCGAGAATTTCGATAAAAATTCGGTTATGGTTGTAGGTGAAAACCGAAAAAATGCTTTCAGTTTTCTACCATTTAATAGACATGCATTGAAGCGACCCAATGCTGCACCCTCCGCAACTAAAGCTCGTGCAGCGGCTGTAAATGGAAACAAAGAAGTATTCAAGAGCTTAACTGGATACAATCTCACAAATAATATTCAAGATAAGATTTCAAAAGCTTCGATCATCAGTAAAACGAAAAGGTCAAAGTTATAGCTTAGAGATTTAAAATGATTTACATATATAATGGCGATTGACAAGACTATAAAAGATAAGCTCACTGATTCCGAGAAGAAGAAAATCAAGCAGGAGAACAAGGCGAAGGCTAACCCCGGTAAGGCTGCTGAGAAGAAGGAGAAGAACGACGCGTGTCGTGAGAAGCGAAAGGAGGAGGGAACTACCAAGTCGTTTGCTTAACCTAAGTAAACCCAAACATGTATAAAAATTCAATTAATGAACACTCTTAACGAGACTTTCACAAACGCAAGAGTTATCTTGAGTCTCATTTGGATCACAGGGGAATTAGACGACCATGTCCGCAATAACCATCGCTAGAAATCGTTTGGCTGTCCTCGGACGCCATATTCAAACAATGGCTCTCAGGGAGGATATTCTCTTTCCAAGTATGAAAGCTTACCCCAACATGATTTCGGGATACACGATTCAAGTTGATGTTCGACATGAGGAGAAGACTGTTAATTTTGTCACTGAGGCTATGTGTCACAATGAGAAAAAGAATGTGTATCTTCGTCAAAAACGAATGATGCGTGAGATGTATCCAGAATACCTTATTACTGAAAGACATACCTAAGTAGAACCATTTTAATATAAAAATCAATGTTTGCTGTTCGTTGTCAGTCTCCCCAAGTTCCCCGCGTACCCCGTGTAAACAAGAAGCATACTATTTCTAAAGTATGTAAAAGTTATTATACCGTTAACAACTTGAACAGTAAAGATCTCACCGAAGTTGGTGGTACAGACCTTTTACATGTTTTAACTTTTCATCAACCGAATACTGATGAAGGTATCTATTCTATCCGTGAATTAAATGAGGATGGTCTACCAGTCAATCATATTCTAGCCTTCATCACATTCGAAGATGCGTTTCGTTACAGAACCCTTCTAGAGGCTGAGATGGGTCGGTCTCCATACATTCAATTCGCATCTCGTTTTGAAATCAATCACGCATGTGAGGTTGGATACTATAAATGTCGAGTTATAGATGAAGGTGTTCTTGTTACACCCCCGACACGTACTGTTAGGGTTACAGATTGGGAATCTCGTGCAGCTTTACTTAATGGCAACTGGAGTGTGAGAGAGGGGGATTAGAAGAATATGTTGTTATAATAATATGAGTGTGTACAGGAATAGAATGATTCGTATGATGTACAAAGACCTATACTTACCAGTGCGGTGTTATACACCCACTAAAGCACAATTTTATTCATTACTTGGTGAATGTAAGTGTATGACAGAGTGTAAATTTATTCATG
>Ga0222645_100132_pt1 | contig 45180 bp, 37 predicted proteins | sample AntAcemetagen292_FD_179881 | JGI IMG/M metagenome (GOLD analysis project Ga0222645, IMG submission 179881) | Saline water microbial communities from Ace Lake, Antarctica - #292 | ecosystem: Environmental > Aquatic > Non-marine Saline and Alkaline > Saline | place: Antarctica: Ace Lake | collected...
AGTCCTGGCTGTACTTTTCTGAGACCTTCTCCTGAGCTTAAAAAGCATTCAGTCCATCCCATCATGCCCATTACACGTTCACCTACAGCAAAGTCAGGATGATGACTTTCGATTACCTCACCTATACCTGAGGAGCGCATTACGTCACCTAAGCCAACAGGTGGGATATAACTTTTAAGATCAGAACTCATCCAACCCACCATAGCTGGGTCGAGGGACATATGGGTTTGTTTAACTAAAATTTGATTTGGGCCCACGTTAGGTATCGTTTTTTGTACTATCTCAAAAATATCTGCACTTATAGGGCCAGATGTAGGGCGGGCAATGAGGTTAATCGCTGTAAATGTACTCATATTTGATTCTCCAGTGTATGGTTGATGCAACGTTGCTATGTAAGTAGACTTAGTATTACTCATTGAAATAGCAAGATATATAGTTAAGAATGCTATCTTTATTGCTATAAAGGCAATCACCTTACTATCTATTTAGCTATCTATCTATTTAGTATCTAACCCAAGATCGACTTAAGCGAAAACTAATGACTTGCGTTCTACATCCGTTAAATTAAGGATTAGCTTGTTTTCCATCAGGTAATAAACGGTTCATCTAGTGAACAAATCCCATATAAAACTATTCATACTGCGACATATTAAGTTTTATAGGCGGTATGTTTTTTAACTAGTCGTTAATTTTTTCAATAATATAGCATTTTGAGAGTATCGCTCTATCCCACAAAGATATTGCCTTAACCTTTATTTTTTGTGAACGGTCGTCTGTGTCGTGCTTTTTTGAATAAATTAGCCACTAACGCCTTACTCAAATAATCTTTGTCTTCATAAAGTTTATCCATCAAACTTGGTGCGAGTTCTGCGACTGGTTGAGTGCTATAAATATTTTTCATCGTGACCTTCGCTGCCACAATTTCACTTCAGTAACTAACGGTCATATATAATTTAAAACCATCAAAGCCAATTATTTCATCCCATCAAGTCTTTACCTCGTTGGGTGATACTATTAAAGGTTCTATATTTTGGAATAGTTTGGCTAAGAAATATTATTCTGGGTAAATAAAGCGCTAGTTTTAGGGTGCGATATTTAGCTATAAGTTTTACTTATCAGCTCAAAATTAGTTCTCTCACAAGTGATGTTATAGCGAGAAGTTAATCCACAATTATTAGGTATGCCGCTTGGTACTGAAGACTACCGTATATTAAACGGTCATTTGAGTAATATCTAATGTTCATTTGATAGTGGTGTTGATGCCAACTTTTATATACCAAACGGCATCGCATCATATATAAACCAAGCAAGTGATAGGAGCTAATAGCTTACGTTATTGATAATTATAGCTATATGATTAAATCATTAAAATAGATTGCTATAAAGTTAATACGCCCCCACTAGTACACTGAGCCAAATAGAATGTAATCAAAGGCAGTATAATTCAATGGAATATTATCAACTCAAGCAAAGCAATCTGATTGACTATCTGCAGTCACTACCTGAAGTTCAGCACAGGTTTTCATCTTTTGATAGTTTAGAAGTGCAAGAAATAAACGATGGTAATATGAACTATGCTTTTGTCGTAACTAATACGTTAGACATAAATCAAGCAGTTTTTGTTAAGCAAGCCCCACCTTACATTAAAGTACTAGGTGAGGATTGGCCGTTGACTCGCCAAAGAATGACAGCAGAAATGAATGCTTTAAATTACCAATCTGCCGCGTGCCCAGAAATGGTACCAGAAGTGTATTATCAGTCTGAATTATTGTCTGTGCTTGTGATGCAAAATCTCAGCAAACATGTAATTTTGCGCGCACAGTTAATGCAAGAGCAGTATTTACCTAAGTTGGCAGAAGACTTATCTACTTTTCTAGCGAAAACACTATTTTACTCTTCTGATTTTGCACTGTCATCCACAGATAAAAAGATGATGGTGAACAAAAGTACTAATCAAGAGATGTGCAAAATCACTGAGGATTTCGTATTCACCTATCCTTTTGAGCATCATGAGATGAATGATTACAATCCTGCTTTACCACAGGCTGTTATTGACTCAATCCAGAAAAATCCTCATGTTAGAGCACAAGTTGCTCAAATGAAGCATGTGTTTATGAACAAATCTGAAGCTTTATTACACGGTGACTTTCACACTAGTTCGGTGATGGTAAATATGCAGCAAACTTTTGTGATTGATCCTGAGTTTTCTTTCGCAGGCCCCATGGGATTTGATATTGGTGCGCTGATTGCCAATTTGTACTTAAACTATTTTTCACATGCACATAGAGCATCGACTGAGTCTGCCAACTATAGTCAATGGTTGCTACAAACTATTGATGAGCTTTGGTACAAATTTGAAAGTAAGTTTTTATCTTTGTGGTCGGCACATGAAGAATCTGTACAAAACCCGTTCATGGGTAAAGATTTAACTGGTGACAGTCAGCAAACTTTTAGATATTTATTCTTGCAACAGGTGTTAAATGATACTTTAGGTTTTGCAGCTTGCGAAATGATACGCAGGATCTTAGGCGTTGCTAAGGTCGCTGATTTTATGCAGTTTGAGGATCAAAAATTCAGAGCAAAACTAGAAACTCAGGCTCTTAAAATGGCGACAACTATGCTAGTTAATCGTCAATCTTACACCAATATTGCTGATGTGAATAAATTAGCAGAGGATGTTCGCTCAATTTAGGTGAAATTAGCACGCAAGTCTAAAAAAATCTTAAGTTTTAACACAAAGGCCAAAAGACACACAGCATGCTGTCTTTTGCCTCTGGGATGGAGCAAGTCGTTTAAGTTCAAAATCTTTATCTTTGTTTCACAGCATCATTATTTCATCATCCTTTAGATGACTTACGATCGGACTATGTTCTGCATCGGCAAATGCGGCATCTAAAAGTGACGAGCGGTAAGCAACAGACGAACGGAAATTGGGGTGAGTAAATATATAAGTCTGTCCTGATTGAAGTGCCTCTACCACGCGTTTAGCTAACACTGATGTGGGAATACCAGACTCAACTAACAGTTTTGCCTTGTTTACAGCATATTCTGATTTTATCTTATCAGCCCCTTGTTCTTTTACGGCTGAGTACGTGGGTTGAAGGTTACGTAATGATTCATGAATACGAGTTTGAACAAAAGCAGGACACAATGCTGACACTGCAATATTATGCTTTTTTAATTCAACAGCCCAGCTTTCTGACATGGAAACGACCGCTGCTTTTGATGCGGCATAAGCACCAGAAAAAGGTACACCATTCATACCAGCCATCGAGGCAACGTTGATGATCCAGCCACCTTGGCCATGACGTTTCATCGAAGGAGCGGTGGCTTGTGTGCCATTCACCACCCCCATCACATTAACATCCAACACCCACTTCCAAGTCTCAATTTTGGTCTTATCGACTGAGCCGGGAATACCACCTACACCTGCGTTATTGATCAACATATGAATATCACCAAAGGCAGTTTCGGCTGCAGCAACGGTATCTTGCCACTGTTGATAGTTGGTCACGTCTAACGAGCAGGCTAATACTTGGATATTAGCGTCTTTTAATTTCTGCTGTGCCTTTGCGAGCTCTTGTTGATCGATATCTGCAATGACTATTTTCATACCTAATTGTCCAAATTCTTCGGCAAGAGCAAAACCAATACCTCCTGCACCTCCAGATATAATGGCTGTTTTACCTGCAAACTCGTTCGACATGGTGATATCCCTTGATAATTAAGAACATTGGTTTCTAAGTATTCGCAGATATTAGGGGTTACTTTGGTCAAAAAGCACTTTATTTCGCGAATTGGAAAGGCTTCATAAGATAAATGTTCACAAGTTATAAAAAGGAATATTTGAGTACAAAAGATATAAAATACACAAAATACACAAAAGATAAAACGGAAAAAGGCAAAACACAAAAAGGTAAAAAGGTAAAAAAGAGCAAAGTGCAAAATTTGTTACAGCTTCAATTTAAAAGGGTAAAGATTACATCTAGTCAGAATGGCGCTGTAAATATTGACTCACCATTTTTTGAGAGCCTGTAACGGATTTTTTGCTTTGCTTTTTTTGTATGTATGTATCCCTAATTTGTGGGGAGTGGCTTTTACTTTGTGGTGAAAAGCTTTTGTTTTATGGCTTCTGGTTCCTGGCTCCAACTAGTCAATGCGTTATTTTATTGTTTTAACACCATCGTCAGTACCCACTAAAACAACATCAGCACCACGCTGAGCGAATAAACCGTTAGTAACTACCCCAACTATGGCATTAAGTTGTTTCTCAAGTTCTACAGGGTTGAGGATTTTTAAATTATAGACATCTAAAATCACATTGCCGTTGTCAGTCATCACTCCTTGGCGATAGGCAGGATCTCCGCCTAGTTTAACAATTTCTCTGGCCACATAAGAGCGTGCCATGGGGATCACTTCAACAGGCAAAGGAAACTGACCTAATACGGGGACTTGTTTCGTGTCGTCAATAATACAAATAAATTTGTCTGCTACAGCAGCCACAATTTTCTCTCTAGTGAGGGCTGCACCACCGCCTTTTATCATATGCTTGTGCTCAGTAATCTCATCTGCACCATCCACATAGACGTCAAATCTATCTATTGAATTAAGGTCAAACACTTCGATACCTAGTGCTTTTAAGCGTTTAGTTGAAGTTTCTGAGCTAGAAACAGCTCCTTGAATGTCGTGCTTTATATCAGCTAAAGCATCGATAAAATAATTAACGGTCGAACCTGTGCCAACGCCAACAATCGCACCTTCTTGTATGTAACTTAACGCTGCCTTAGCGGCGGCTTTTTTCTTATCATCTTGTGTCATGTTATTCAGGCCCTAATCGTTAAAAACACTTTTATATCCCATAGTGTAACTCAAGCGATCGTTGAGCGGACACTAAAAAATTGTTGCGGTGTGGCAATGCCATCTAATGGAATATCCCAACTATTGGTGAGTAACTTATTCGTTTGCTGGCAGGTATGCGCCAATCCAATGAGCTTTGTTGATAGTGAGTCACGACGTATTGGAGCTAAGGTTCGATCATAATATCCACCTCCCATACCTAACCGATTGCCTTGAGCATCAAAGGCAACAAGTGGCACAAGTATCAATTCAATGTCAGCTAATACGTGCAAGTTTGTGCTGGTGACGATTGGCTCATCGATACCGTAACAGTTTTTACGAGTAGGTGAATGCGGATGATATTCAACAAACAGTAGATGACCTTTACTACAAGGGTGCAACACAGGTAACAACACGCACTTACCTTGTTGCCAGCAGTAATGAATAATGGCTGCTGGGTCAACCTCAGCATCGTTTGCAATGTAACAAGCAATGGTTTTTGCCTTAGCCAGTATTGTTGTTCTAAGGCAGGTTTTTAGTAGTTCACTGGCTGCAGTGAATTGCTCTTGAAAAGACAAAGCTTGACGTTTTTTACGATAATCAGAGCGTACTTCTTGCCTATGACTCTTTTCTAAGCCCAACAATTTACTCACTGGTCAAAGCTGGAATAAAGCGATTGAGTGTTCGTACCAGCTTTTCTTTTTCTATGGGTTTGCATAAATATTCATCCCAAATTTTGCCATTATCTGCATATTTTTGTTGATTGAATGCATCAGCTGATAAAGCAACGATCGGGATATTTGGATGGCTATGCTTAATTTGTTCTGAGGCTTGACGACCATCTATGCCGGGTAAATGAATATTCATAAAGACTAAGTCAAAGTGTCGATGATTGACGGCATCAATCGCTTCTTCTCCTGTCCCAGCGATAATGATTGGAACATTTAATGACTCAAACACTGCAAGCATAACGGCTTGGTTGATTTCATTATCTTCAACCATAAGTATTTTACTGCTGTGATTGAAACTTTGTTTTTCAGGTGCTGAAGTCAAATCCTTGTTTAAAATATTCGCATCACTTATTTTTGGTAGTACTACTTTAAACACGCTACCTGAACCTAAGTTACTCAACACACTTATTGTACCGCCCAACAGCTTAACTAAACTTTGCGTAATCGACAGACCCAAACCACTACCTTCTGAGCTTTTAGCTTGGCCAACTTGCTGGAATTTACTGAATAGTTTTGCCTGATCTGTGGATGAAATTCCCATGCCTTGGTCTGTAACTGTAATTATAAAATGCTCATTATGAAGTGATAATTTAAGCTTGACCCACTTTCCACTGTCTGTAAATTTTATCGCGTTGTGGACTAAGTTGGTAATAATTTGGCTAATTTTAGCTTGGTCAATAGTTAAATAAATTGGCAGGCTATCACTGACATGGGCGGAAAATGTGACGTCCTTTTGATTGGCTGTAATCGCTAACATCTCTTGTATATCTTTAATAAACGTTCTTAAACACACGGCTTCAATTTGTAGCTGCATCATCCCAGCTTCAATTTTATTCAAATCTATCACCGAGTTCACAACATTTAGTAGGCGTCTACCTGAGTAGTCAAGATGGCCTAAATATTCAGTAAATTTTACAGGCAACTCTTGATGCTTAGCATCATGTAGCATCAATTGACTAAAGCCAATAATGGCATTGAGTGGGGTACGTAGCTCATGACTCATGTTAGATAAGAATTCGGTCTTATGTTCATTGGCTTGCTTTAGTTCTTTTATATTTTTTCGTAATTCCATTTGTGAAATGACTGACCTACCTAACACCTCAAGTGCTTGGCGTTGATTTCGTGTCAATTTATTAGGTTTGTCATCAATTACACACAGGGTACCGATAGCATGTCCGTCATGGCTCACCAAAGGTGTACCTGCATAAAATCGAATATTAGGCTCTGAAATAACCAGAGGGTTATCAAAAAAGCGCTTATCGTGCAAAGTATCTTCTACTTCAAAAATTTCTTTTTGATGAATGGCATGGGAGCAAAAAGCAACGTCTCTTGACGTCTCCTGTGCGTCTAAGCCTACTTTGGACTTAAACCATTGCCTATTGGCATCAACAAGGCTGATTAAGGTGATTGGGGTGTCACAAATTTGAGCAGCAAGCTGAGTTAAATCATCAAATATTTTCTCAGCTTGAGAGTCTAAGACATCGTAGTAGTAGAGTGTTTTTAAACGAGTGGCCTCGTCTTCTGTTGGAGGAGCAATTTTCATTACGGTATTAGTCAATTGGTCTCACGAGATAAGACCATAGCATGATTAATTTACGCCAACCAAACAAATTAGCGGTTGTAGGTATCCAGATATAGCTGTGTCAAACGAGCGTTGTCAACCTTGATTGCCACATTGATTTGTTGTGCATTTAACCAATCAGGGCTAGTAGTGGTGTTTGGTAGTGCAACTGAGGTTTGGCCAATGCTGAGAGGATCAGTAGATACCCTCGCGTGACCCGTTTGTAATTCAAACAAACTTGGATCAATCAAATGTGCAACAGGCATCGCGTCGTGGAAAAAACACACATCTTGCTCTTTATTTTGTGAGTAAAACTTCACATAAAATTGAGCCGCATCGTGTACAAAACCTCCTAGTTTAGGATTATTCTGTTTAAGTTGAGTCAAAAAATCTGGAGTAAAGGGGCAAGAATTGGTGACATCTAAACCAAACATGTTTAGTTCCCACGAGGCAGCAAACACAATTTCAGCAGCGTATGCATCGTTCCAAATATTAGCCTCGGCCACAGGTGTGACATTACCGGGAACGAATGCTGCTCCGCCCATAATTGACACGGCCTTTAGTAGTTTGGGTAATTCAGGTTCAAGACGCAGGGCTAAAGCTAAGTTACCTAGAGGACCAATGGCAACCACGGTGATTTCACCAGGGTACTTATGCGCCATATCAACAATAAACTGTGCAGCACTGCGAGGGTCTAACTCGCCTTTAGCAGCAGGAAAGTTGATGTTCCCAAAACCATCATCGCCGTGTACAAAATGTGCATAACCTGGCTCTTTTCCAACCCAAGGCATACCAACACCTTTACACACTGGGATATTTTTATCCGCTAAGGCGCATAAAGTAATCGCATTTTTGGCTGACATATCAACAGGCACGTTGCCAAATACCGTAGTTAAACCTATTACGTCAATATCAGGATGTTGGAAAGCAAAGAAAATTGCCATTGCGTCATCAATACCTGGATCGGTATCTAATATAATTTTGTGGCTCATTGTTATCTCCCTTAAGGTTATTGTTTAGCAAGAAAACGATTCACGTCTTCTTCGTTCGGTATAGATTGTGCTGCACCAATTTTCATGACGGCTAAGGCAGAAGCTGCGCACGCGCGTCTTAAAGCTATTTTTGAATCTGTATGCTTACTATAAGCTGATAAAAAGTAACCAATAAATGTATCACCTGCTGCTGTTGTATCCACCGCTTCTACTGCAAAAGCGGGTACGTCGATAGTTTTATCTTTTTTGAGCATACGTACCCCAGCTTTACCCAAAGTAATCAGTACTTCAGCATGTGGCCAGTCTCGACGGAAATAGTCTTCAATCTTGTCTAGATCTTGGCACCCAGAAATTTCTTCAGCTTCTACTTCGTTGACGATCAACAAATCAATACATTCATGAGGTAGATGTTTGACCGATTCAGTCATAGGTGCGGGATTAAAAGCGACGCGTAGACCTTTCTTTTTAGCCTGAATAAGCACTTGGTCGATATTACTGGTCTCGTTTTGAGTCAATACCCAATCTGCAGATTTTACAATATCTAAAGCATGTGTGATGTCCTCAGCTGTCATTTCATGATTAGCCCCTCCAAACAGTACTATGGCATTTTCAGCAGAAGGAGTGACCTGAATAATGGCGTGACCAGAGGCCGTTTCACTGCAAGTTACATATTTGCAGTCGATGCCATCACGGATCATCGTTTGTTTGAAGGAGACATCAGCTTCGTTAATTTTTCCAACATGGCGCACTTCAGAGCCTGCTCTGGCTAATGCGATGGACTGATTAGCCCCTTTACCACCGAGTAAACATTGGTAATGACTTGATGCAATAGTTTCCCCAGGTTGCACAAAGTGCTCTACCTGATAGACATGGTCGATGTTGATGGAACCAAAATTAATGACGGCCATAATATGTTGCTGTGCCTTTTTTTAAAGTTTTAAAGTTTCAATATGCGAATTTTATTCTAGACGAATAAAGCCAGATAATAACCCTTAATTTAAAAGTTGACCATTTGGTCTGCAAACGATTATATTGATTTTTGCTCTGACAGCAAATTTATCTAAACAAAAGTACATTGTGACTCACGCATTGTGACTCATATGAGAACTCAGTTTTAGCTACATGTTTTGGTTACATATGGGAGGGAGTGCTGGGGGGAGATGCTAAAAAATAATCCCCTTAGTATTGCGACGCCGTAGTGCCCAAGCTGTCACTACCTTTGAGTAACGTCTAGCTCAGACTCTAAGCACTTTCTGTCGTATGGCTAGCGCGTAAGATGCATTAACCAAACGCTAAACTGCCTACAACCGTCAAAGAAACAGCTTTTGCGGCAGTGCATGCTTACCGTTCGTGATGTACAACACGCTTAACTTTTTATTAAGAGTTTGGACGCCTCCCAAAATGCCACTGCCTAGTATAAGCCCGTGAACCGAAAGTTCAGGGCGGAAGTATCATCGCTACCGTAGGCTTCTTGATACGAGCCAAGCTTGCGCAATAGTAGTGGAGTCAACTCCCTAGGTAAAAAGCATCGGCCAGGGACATAACTAAGCTGGCAAACATCCCAGGAGACATAGAAAAACTCTTATTGTGGTGTTAAGAAACGATTAACACCACGTCAACGTGTATCATTATAATCTGTTCGGGCACAGATATACTAGTGCTATCTGCTTACGAATATGTATTTGCCTTCTTGAGAGTGCTAACATTGTTGTGTCCAACGATTGAGAGAGCATTTTGAACACATCAACCAACCTTTTCGATACCTTAGCTCCGTTACTTGAACGTAACAATATTTTAACAACAGCCGCTGAAATTCAAGGCATGTTTTGCGGCATGTTAGGCGGCGGTATGCCGCTAGAATGCCAAGACTGGTTAGAACCTCTATCTGATTTTATTCACCAAAGTGAGACCTTCTCTAAAGAAGTTGAAGAAGCGTTTAAAAGCCTTTTCGACGTGACTTGTCAACAACTAGTTGAAAGCGATTTCGCACTTGTATTGTGTCTGCCTGACGACTCGGCACCTATTAACGAGCGAGGCCAAGCTCTACTCAATTGGGTACATGGTTTTATGCTTGGGTTTGGTCTACATCAGGATGATTTAACCGGCTGCTCTGCTGATGTCAAAGAGGGATTAGAAGACTTTGCAGAAATCGCACGAATGGATGATGAAATGAATGAAAATGAAGAGTCAGAGCAGGCTCTATTTGAGGTCATGGAGTATGTCCGTGTTACCGCTATGCTGTGTTTTAATGAATTAGGTAAATCACCAGAACAACAACAAAGTGAACCTAAAACGGTTCATTAAACGTTTTAGTATGTTCTTGATTAAACTCTTTGATATTTCTTAATAGCTGTTTGATAAATTTTTTATTAAACGACAGATTAAATGAGTTTAACGTTTTTCTTTTGTAAGACAGTAAAGTGAGTGACAGCATTGCCTATCGATAATATAGAATTTTCAACTCGCCAAAAGCATCTATTACAAGAAATGCAACCAGATAGTATTTGTGTGGTACCAGCGTCCCACTTAGTCACGCGAAGCCGTGATACTGAGTACCCTTTCAGGCAAGACAGCTATTTTCAATATCTATGTGGTTTTCCAGAGCCAGAAGCTTGGTTAGTGCTATCCAACCATCAAGCATATGCAAACAGTTTGAGTATTTTATTTTGCTTAGATAAAGACCCCGCTATGGAAATTTGGCATGGTCGCAGGGCCGGTCCAAAACAAGCTAAGCAACAATTTTCTGTAGATATAGCTTTTGCCTTAGACGAATTAGATGAGCGACTAGCAGACTTAATCGATGGCCATCAACACCTATATTTTGCTCAAGGGCATAGCAGTGATGCCGATGAGCTGATTTTTTCGGTATTACAAGAGCTACGCGGGGCTTCAAGGCAGGGTAAACAAGCTCCTTCTAGTTTGATTGACGTGCGCATTATCCTAAATGAGATGCGCTTAATTAAGTCTGACAATGAAATAGAGGCGATGCGTCAAGCCGCAGCTGTCGCAACTCAAGCTCATATCCGGGCAATGCAATTTGTTGAACCGGGTAAGAATGAGTATCATCTTGAAGCAGAAATTCATCACGAGTTCGCTATGCGAGGTGCCAAATATCCAGCCTATGGCACAATAGTTGGTTCAGGTGATAACGCCTGCATTTTGCATTACACCGAAAATAATCAAAGGTTAAAAGACGGTGACCTAGTGTTAATTGATGCAGGCTGTGAGTGGCAAGGTTATGCATCTGATATTACACGTACCTTCCCTGTTTCTGGGCATTTTTCACCAGAGCAAACACAACTTTATCAATTAGTACTGGACGCTCAGCTCGCTGCTTTTGAAGCCATCAAACCTAACAACATGATTAAACAGGCCAGTGATGCAGCTATTGCAGTGATCACCCAAGGTTTAATTAATCTGAATATATTGAAAGGTGAACTTGCCGATAATCTTGAACAACAAACATATCGACAATACTACATGCATGGGCTAAGTCATTGGCTTGGTCTAGACGTGCATGATGTAGGTAACTACAAAGTTGACGGTCAAGTCAGACCACTAAAACCTGGTATGGTATTAACAGTTGAGCCTGGCATTTATATCGCGCCTGATGCAGACGTTGAAAGTAAGTGGCGTGGTATAGGCATTCGTATTGAAGATAATTTATTAATAACCCGAGATGGTCACGAGAATTTGACCTTAGCAGCGCCTAAAACTATCAGCGACATTGAAGCACTGATGCTAAAAAAGAGGTATTAACGGTATGCATGCATTCGATATTGTTATAGTAGGCGGTGGTACCGTTGGTTTGACTCAAGCACTTGCGCTAAAAAATAGTGGTCTGTCGGTGGCCGTTGTTGAAAGCCATGCCAGTCAATCTATGCCAAGTGGTCCTCCAGAGCTGCGTGTGAGTGCATTAACTCTAGCGTCAGAAAACATTTTACATAACTTAGGCGCATGGCAACATTTAGACGTCAGTAGACTATGTAGTTATGAGAATATGCAGGTTTGGGACCAAGATAGTTTTGGGAAAATTGAATTTTCAGCTAGCCAAGTTCAAAAAAAGCAGCTGGGTCATATTGTAGAAAACCAAGCCGTCAGACACAGTTTATGGACTCAAGCCCAAAATAGTAAGCATATTGAGTTACTAGTTCCTAAAAAAATCAAGCAATTAGCTTTTGGTCAACAAGAGTGTTTTATCACCTTAGATGATAGTAGCCAGTTAACCGCTAGACTAGTAATAGGCGCTGATGGCGCTAATTCAATAGTAAAAAAACAAGCTAATTTTGCGCAGACATTCTGGGATTATGATCAAAACGCCATCGTCGCAACGGTCAAAACAGCTTTGCCACATAATAATACCGCAAGGCAAGTTTTTACGCCCACTGGACCCCTAGCTTTTTTACCTTTGTGGGACGCACATCATTGTTCGATTGTCTGGTCACAAGATGAATCAAAAGCAGCCGAGTTACTGAAATTATCTGACGAAGAATTTAACAAAGCCCTTAGCGTTGCATTTGACTGTACTTTAGGGACATGTGAACTGGTAAGTGATAGACAAAGTTATCCTCTTAAAATGCGCTACATGCGCCAATGGGTAGGTAACAGAGTGGCTATTATTGGCGATGCTGCACACACTATTCACCCTCTAGCAGGCCAAGGAGCAAACCTAGGCATATCTGATGCCGTTGCTCTAGCTGAACAAATAATCAAATTAGTTGAGCAAAACAAGGATTTTGGGTTAGCTAAAAATTTACGGCCTTTTGAGCGTTGGCGCAAAACCGAAACGGTCAAAATGGTAGCGGCAATGGAAGGCTTCAAACGTTTATTTTCTGGAAATCAACCAGTTACAAAGTTAATTAGAGACACTGGCTTAACTTTAGCTAATTTTTCATTATTAACTAAACAAAAAATCATTCAACATGCGATGGGTCTCGAAGGTGAATTACCTGAGCTAGCGAAAGTGCGCTTGGATTAATGAGAGCCGTTTTTAAGTTTTAATAACTGTGATTTATAATTAAAAGGAACATCCAGTGAATAAATTTTTAGTCGTTAGTGCTTTAACTCTAACTTTAACACTTGTCGCTTGTGGTTCTTACCAAAGATATTCTCACAAGGCAGAAAAGAGTCCTCAAGATCCAGAAAAATACTCTGGTGTCGAAGGCTCTATTCAAAGGCAAAAAGAGCAGGCGCATCTGGCCCAACAAGCTAATAAATTGAAGTGCCAAGGAGCGCGATTAAATTTGGTTGACGCTGAGGCACAAGGCGATATGAATGCGATCCGCCAAGTCAAAGCGCTAGTTCAAAAAAACTGTGTAGCCGAAAGGTAGTAGTCGAGCCATTGTGTTATGACCCCTGCGATTAACTGTGCTCGAAAAGCGCAAGTCAACTTTATAATTCACCACTATGAGCATGATAGTGGCTCTACTTCTTATGGACTGGAAGCGACTGAAAAACTTGCAGTGCCGCCTGAACGAGTACTTAAAACTTTAGTGGTTAAACTAGATGCTGCGCAACTAGTGGTTGCAATACTACCGGTTAATTCTATGTTGAGTATGAAAAGCATAGCTAAGGTTTGTGGTGCTAGAAAAGCTGAAATGGCTGAAAAGTTCGAAGTACAGCGAAGTACTGGCTATGTGTTAGGCGGTGTTAGTCCTCTAGGACAGAAAAAGCGTCTGAAAACTCTTATTGATGACTCCGTTAAGCAGTATGCAACAATTTATGTCAGTGGTGGTCGTAGAGGGTTAGAAATTGAGTTAAATGTGCTAGATTTGCAGAGCCTAACACAGGCTGTATTCGCATCTATTGCACAGTAGCTTTTCTAGTTGTTCTCACAATAAGTTTCACGGCAATCATTATTGTAAGCTTCAATCAAAATAGCAGTGTTAATCCTAAATCTATCAGAACTTACAACATACCCAATACATGTTATGTTCCTCAAATTTTAATAAGAGTCTATTTTAAACTTGGCTTTTAAGATTACGAGTTGAGCTCAAAAAAATGGTCGAAGACTTGCCTTGTGAAATATTCCTGTAATTATGTTTGAGTTATTTAGCTACACACTCAGCTACTCTAGTTTACTGCTGTTATTCCTAGTGGCATTTTTTATTGGTATGGCAAAAACTGGTGTGCACGGTGTATCAATGTTTGCAGTTCCTTTACTAGCCATCATGTTCGGCGGCAAAAACTCTACAGGTTTGATGTTACCCATGTTGATTATGGCTGATTTTTTTGCTGTTAAGTATTACCACAGACATGCCAACTGGGGATATTTACTGAAACTGTTTCCTTCCGCTGCAGTGGGAGTTTTAGTGGGTACTTGGTTAGGTAATGTGATTGATGATCACGTGTTTAGAAGCATCATGAGTGTCATTATTTTTGCTAGTTTGGGCATTATGCTGTGGATAGAAAAAGGCAACAAAGAGTCAATCCCTGATTACCTTTGGTTTGCCTTGCTAATGGGACTCTTGGGTGGTGTCACAACCATGATCGGCAATCTAGCTAGCTCAGTTATGGCATTGTACTTACTCAGTATGCGCTTACCGAAAAACGCATACATCGGAACCGCGGCATGGTTTTTTCTAGTGATTAATCTTTTTAAAGTGCCTTTCCATATTTTTAATTGGCAAAGCATTGATGTGAATTCTTTTTTACTTAACTTAATTTGTTTACCTTTTATTGCATTAGGTGCCTGGTGTGGCATCTGGCTAGTTAAACGCATTCCAGAAAAATACTACCGCTGGCTAGTGATCGTTATGATAGGCGTCGCTGCTGTTTTGATACTGGTTTAAAGGGCTTTAAAGCCCTTTAAACCAGTATCAAAACCAGCATTAAAACAGAACTGGAGCACGAATTAATCATATTTAAATCAGTAGCACTCAAATCAGCAGCACTTAAATCAACAGCACTTAAATCAGTAGTGTTCAAATCCATACTTTATACTTTATAGCTCGTTGTCATGTTTACTGGTCTTACCCAGTTTGCAACCAATATTGAGCTGATAGTAAAGCTCTGAAGATCTGGTTATGAGTGACCACAGGTATATTATTCGCTTCAAGAAAGTGTTTTTTGGTGATTGGTCTGACGGGGCAGCAAGCTTAGTTGAGTACCTAATTGATAGAATGCTTGTTTATTTGTCGCTACTTTGAGGCATAAGGCATGAAGGCAGCACTTGTTATAATTTCTTAAATGAAGTGCTGTGGCACAAACTCTTTTAGTTAAAATAACGCTCTAAAATATTTAGCCAAAGGTTAGCAATATTTACTATTCCACTATTTCAATATGATTTTTATCACTGTGACAATGAGTCTGAGAGATAAGTAACAACAGCGCATAGGTACGCTGCTGTTACTTTCGTCTTCTAATTACATGTAGAACTAATTGCAGAGCTAGTTGTTACACTTGCTTTAAATCGGATGTCGTCCAACAGCATTATAGAATCATAAATATCGTCCCCAGCATCGGCAATAAACACGCGGTATTTACCTAGCCCGGCTGTAACAGGCACGTCTACAGCGGCCGTTTTCCAACCTGTCTGTCCCGAAGTATTATCACCACCAGGAAAATCAATGCCAGCTATTGGTGTGAATATAGAACTATTAATTGATTCTGCTGCCACAACATAGGTCGAACCATCAGGCGCTTGGACTACAACATTAACGCAATCATCAAATTCAGTACCTACGTACTCCGGATATTCTTCTGAAATAAAGTTGTAGGTAAGTTGCACAGGGATAGAGCTAACATCTGATTGTACATTAAAGTCTTGGTAGAGCTCTGTTTCTACTCCATCCCCACCTGGACCAGTGCTGGCAATGGCCATTCTGGCTCCTAATGGTGGCGAAAGTGGGCCCAGCATAGTGACAGAAGAAGCTGTTCCCGATTTCTTCCAACCTTCTAATGCTCCCATCTCAAAGTTACCATTAAATACAGCGTTAAATGTATCCAAACGACCAGCACCTAATTGTAAAGTTGCATTTAAAGGTTTTGCAGATTTTACGAGGCGCTCCTGTACTTGACTAGCCGTCAAAGTGGGATGGGCAGACCAAACTAAGGCCGCGGCACCTGCAACGTGGGGCGTAGCCATAGATGTACCATCTAAAATTGTAGTGCCTCCGGCCAAGTCTAGAGAAAGGATATTTGAACCCGGTGCAGCCATAGTTACCCAAGTTCCAAAGTTTGAGAAGCTTGAACGGCCGTCTGTAGACGTAGTAGAGCCGATAGCCATAACATTTGAATAGGCAGCAGGGAAAGCAGAGGTTGTCGACGAGGTTGAATCATTTCCTGCTGCAGCAATAAATAATACCCCCTTATTGACAGCATAATTCACAGCATTGCTCTTGGTAGTAGAATCTGAACCACCACCGCTGTAATTAATTATCTTTACCCCTAAATCTGCCGCACGTTTTACACCGTCTGCAAATTGTGCATGGGAACCACCGCCTGGGCCTAATGTACGTATAATAATCAACTTAGCTTCAGGAGCCATGCCTGAAACTTGAGTCGAATTATTAGTTAAGGCTGCGATTGTGCCAGCCACGTGTGTACCATGTCTGTTAACTGCCTCTGGGGTAGTATCTCCGTCGATTGCATCATAGCCTTGGGATATATTAGCAGCCAGGTCTGGATGATCCATATCTGCACCAGTATCAACCACACCGACCAACACCGACGCACCACGAGCAATGATCCAAGCTTCATCTGTTCTTGTTTTAGGGAACCCCCATTGGCTTGAATAGCTTGGGTCATTCGGAATAAATTCACTAACAACATCAACACCATTAGCACTAACACTGCTGAAGACCCCTAACATTTCTAGGTAAGACATCGCCTCATTAAGCGCCAGCGTTTTTGGATAACCAATCAACATAGTGTTAAGCGCTGGTTCAAAGCCCAAAACGCTAAAACCAACAGAATCGATGGCTGTGTTTGCCTGCTCAGGTGTAACGTCATCAACTAACTGCACTAGGATTTGACCAAGCACCACGGTTTCGTTAAGAAGCGGATCAACAACAATATCGGCTAGAGTTATTTCTTCGCTTGAAAGGCCTATTGGAAGATCAGTAACAGTTAAAATGGCTGCTGATGAATTGAAAACACCAAGTCCTGCAAAGTCAGCCGTCACCTTGTATTTTATCTGACCAAGTGTAGTACCTTCCACCGTGCTGCTCCCAGTAAATACATAATCACCGGCAACGCCATCTGGTGCCTGTCCGTCATCTTTCAAGTCAGCTAACAGCCCCAAGTCAGCATCATTACTGTCAACTTTCCTAACTTGAATGGATTGAGGTATCGCGCTAGTACCAGCTACGCTTAGCGTAAACACAACATCAGTTGGCGTATTGGGAGCCACTCCAGAAGGCTGCGCTCCGGGTGTCGCAAGAATTGGATTACCTGAAGTAGGCACTATGTTAACAACCACTGAGTGCGATGCCGATAGGCCAAGTTCAGTAATGAACACTTCTTTACTCAGCTCACATTGTTCGATTGTGGTTGCAGCGTTAATAGTTTCGTTAACAATCAATGTACCAGTATTCGCTACATTGGCAGGAAACAATGAAGTAGCGTTGTTCGAGTCAGACACACTATTACATGTTGAACTACTAGAAAACCCTACAGTATATTCAGTACCAGATTCATTATTGATAATCACATTATAAAGCGTATTAAATGCGGTATTTTCTGCAATAAATACTTTATCTTCACCTGAGATTGATACACTAATATCAGGTACAGTACTGCCATAAGCCGCTACTATTGATCGGTAATCTAGTAAATTAATTAAGCCATCACTATTGAAATCCGCCTGTGGATTACAGCTCGCAAGCTGATTTATGCAACCGCGCAGCATGAATATGTCTTTACCATTGATGACCTTGTCACCATTTAAATCAAGCTGTACTAAATTTACAGCGAATGACGGCAAGGATACTCCTAGCAGAACTAACACTGATGCAGGCAGCAGTGCTTTTTTTATTGAATCCAACATATTAAAACTCCCTCTTTTAAATGTTTATGAAAATATTAGTTTTGATTAAATACTTACTTTATTTCTTATTTCTTATTTCTTCGTATTGACATCATTAGTACCATCCCTATCCCCAAAAGTGTGATGGCCTCTGGTTCAGGAACTAACTCAACAGTTAGACCGCTAAGACTAGAGTTGAAAGCGACATCATTCCCTAGGTCATCCAAAAAAGAAACGTCGTTTAAACTGAAATTGGCATCGCCTAAAGCGATGGCTGTAAATTCCAAATCAATCAGTACGCCACTCAATAAAGAGGGAATAAAATTAGTTTCAAAAAAATCGAAGCCGAGCACATCCGGACCGGTCGCCATTGACGTCGATACTGTATTGACAGCATCTCCCATCGATAACCCGCTACTGTCAAAGTCAACCCATAGACTGCCTGAGTTATTCAAAAAGAAGTCGCCTGCACTCGCGCTATTCAAGATAAGTATGGATTCATCAAACGAAAAATCTAAATGAATCCCTACTAGCCCATCAGGTGAACTAATCTCTGAAAGTGATACTTGAATGTTAACTGTGTCATGCAAATTGATACTACTCAACTCAGGTGCAACATCTAACATCAGGGTGCAGTTGGCTGACACTGAGAAAAAAAGCGTCGTGACAAAACCGAGGACAGTTTTATTTTTGATTCTGATCATGATTATAATATTCCTTTATTAATTGTAATTTCAGCTAAGAATAATTTTACGAAATAGCTTCATTTCTATCTCGTTTAGCATTCAAAATTGCCTAGCCACTTGACACGGCAAGAATAAGGCCAAAAATTAAAGTTTAATAAAATCAGGAGGTTAAATTAAGATGATTTGAGTATTGTAAAAAAAATAGACAGGCCTGTTTTATAGCTCTTTTAGGATATAGGTTTTATTTATATTTTTTTGTAAAAACAGGAAAAATAAATATATTGTAATTCAGGTCGATAAAGAGAAGTAGGGAGCGTTAATAAAGAGCGTTAACAGACGTGTTTTATCATATTTTAGGTCAACTAAAGAGGACACAGCTATCTGGGGATTCGATGATTTTTTAGACTAATGAATGGCTTTAATCGACACACCACACACAAATTTTATTACTCAATAAGTGGCTAATGAATCAAAATATGTTGGATACAATAAAAATTTGCGCCAATATTGATGCTTACTATCAAGTAGTTGAGTAGAAAATTCGTATCGAAAATTGGAAAATAGATACCGTTATAACGGAAGGCTAGGCTAGATTAGATTGGGGTAGAGCGGTGCAGTACGCTTGTCATCATTACCACTTTTACGGTCGCAGTTAATGTAAACAGTTGCAACATTTGCAACATTTGCAAATAATTGTAAGAAGCTTAGCCACCACAAAAGAATGATAACAAGTAAGTGTCCTCGTTTATTTTGTTCGTTTATTTTGTCCGTTTATTTTATCCGTTTACTTTATCCATCAATATTAGCCAAAAAAACTGGCTTTAAGACAGAAACACTAATAGGTAGCCCCTAAACAGACAGCCCTTACTTTTGAGTCACCCCATGGTTCTTAAACAGAGTATGTAGATTTTAACCGCTGATAAGACTAGTACAGTATTTTTAGCGGTTAAAATCATTTAAACGTTATATACACTGAACTGGGAACTTTATAAGCTATTGCAGGCAACTAATTCAAAACCTTCTTCGAAGTTTGAACTACTAATGAAGCCAATGTTTTCGGCCTTGTTTAAATCATCTTCACTAATAGTAAAAATATGAAATTGCCCTGTTGCTGCGCCACAAACAGCGGGGAAATCAACCCCTTTTTGGACCCCACAGCCTTCTTGCTTAACTAATATTCCAGAATCAGTTAAGTTGCTTTTAGAGGTACCAATAGGGATAGCATTATCTTGGCATTGTAATTTTCCATTCGAAATAACCACTTCGACATTAGTCTCCTCGTTACTTCCAGTACCAGCGTTGCACCCAAACATTATTATTAATATCAAAAAGGTGAGAGGGTTAATTTTCATTGGAGTACTCCATTGTTTACGTTTGGTTTTTGGAATGCTTATTATCAACACATAGCAAGGCTAAACTTCTCAAAATGAGTGTAAACCAGCGAGAGCAAATAAAACATACTCAACTTAACTATTAGCTATATATAAAATTGATGCTCTGGCTATTTTTTTGATAAAATAAGATGTATATGGTTAAGCGTATCCCAGAAAAACTCTGTTGTTAGTTATTGAGCATAACGGCAGCAAGCACGGTAAGAGCTCTGGCGGGAGTTGACAGAGGATCGCACAAAAAGTATCAATTTAATTGTTATTTTAATCTGCCACAAGTCATAGCTGAAAAAGTTTGCGTTCTAACCATAACAAACTCATAGCTAATACTAACATTCCCCAAGTCCATACTTTATCAAGAGAGCGCTCTGATTTTTTTACAACAACAGCTAGGTTTTGTTGCTGGGCTACATTTTGGCTGACTTGATGTTTTATAGTTTGTTGCCATACCTGCCAATCTTGTTCGGTATAGGTATAAAACCACTTACTTACCCATAATTCCTTGGTATTTAGTGCATCAATTAATGTGGGGCTCTGGTTCATTGTTAGCTTATGCCAGCCTTCATTCACTGGCCACATAACGAAGCAGCGTTGTTCGGTTTGTAATAAGTCTTGAGTTGATATTAAGGTTTCTGAATTTTGGTGATATGTGATTACAGCTGAATCGTTAGCCCCCAGTAAACACTTTTGCAGACGTTGATTAATTAACGCCAGTGATTGGGGCTGGGTGTTTTGCCAGTAAGGAGATTGCTTGGGTCTGGCTAGTTCATATATGACACTTTGCCAATAGTGGCTGTATTGTTCGGTCAAACCTGATGTCTGCCAGCTGTAAGTGGCATTAATCAGTGATACTGCCACTTGTCCCAAACCCATTTCACTGTGAGACACCAGTATTTGCGCATCTTTACCTTGTACTAGTTGTAAACTGCTAGGGGCAGTGATGCTGGCTTTAACCAATGGTATCGCTTGTTCAATTTCGCTATGTGGCCAATAAGGAATAGCTGAATAATTAGCCACGTCTAAAGGCTGCAGGTTAATATCCAAAAGCCAGCCAGGCGATGGCATTGGCCAAGCGTTAATCAATTCGTTATCGGCAATAATATATACACCCAAACCGTTTTTAATGGCTGTTTGTAACGCTGTTGTTCGCTGTGCTGTTAATGCCAACAATGCGCGCCCATCTATCACTAGCCAATCAAAGTTGATTAATGCTTGTTGAGTAAAAAGTTCAGTAAAAGATTTAGTAAAGGATTTAGTAAAAGATTCAGTGACTTGTTCTGATGTCTTAGTGTCTATATTTATATTTTGGCGAATATTTTTATTTTGACTAATTTGTGTCAGTACACTTATTTGACTCCCAAACTCCGCCGCCCAATTCTTTAACTGCTTTGTCTCAAAAGAGGGGGCTGATTGTTTAATGAGTATTCTTAAAGGTGCGGGTTTAGTCACTAAGAACGCAATAGGTTCGTTTGCTATCAGCTTATTATCATCAGGTTTACTTAGCTGGAGTCGATAGATCCACTGGCCAATACTTTTTGCTGGAAAGCTCAAAGTAAAACTCTCCGAAGCTTTAAGCCTTGTGGTCTCAACGACTTGACCAATGGGATCGAGTAACCTTAATTGATAAATAGTATCAGCAGTATCAGGTTCACTCGTGTCTTGCAGTTGCCCTTTTATTTGAATAAATTGTCCTACGGTTAATTCTCTAGGCCACTGCATATTGATTAATCCGAGACGTGGTTCGAATGTTGAAAAGGTAAATGAAATATCTTTAAATGTTGCGCCTATCAATAGTTGCATATCTTGCCACTGCGCTGAACTCAATCCATCGCCTAGTATATGCAGATTACTGATGCTGGGTTGGTAAGATAGCACTTGTGATGGAATATCGATTACAGTGGCAATATCTAGCATATTATTAATGCTAATTGACTCCATCGTATTTTTCACATTCTTCACATTCTTCACACTCTTCACACTCTTCACACTCTTCACATTTCCCACATTTCCCACATTTCCCACACTTTTCACATTTATCGCACTTCGCATAATAAATATGGGCTGCTGTGTATCGATTTGTGATAACTGTTGAGGTGTTGCCCCATTAGTCACTAGATAAGACACTGAAGCTTGTTTATTGGTGATCTGTATATCAAAAGCTAAGCCCATCACTGCCAAAGCGGCAACTGCATTAGCTATTAATATCGCAACCAGTCTTATTTTCTTGCGTTTTAAACGTTGGCTAACAAAGTAACTGCTGATAGCTACGCCTATCAGCAACAGCAAAACCAACACAGCTGCAGCGACGGGATAATAGGAAAACAAGCCTAGGGAGAAGGTCACCGCTGCGTTACCTCGTTATGTTGTTGTGACTGTGACTGTGACTGTGACTGTGATTGCATAAGCCGCTGCTGCTGTAAAAAAAGCTGATACTTTTGTAACATATCGTTTTGATTAGAATAGGGTAATTGTTTTGCCACTGGTGCTGCAACAGGTGCGGGTAGTGCTTGCCATAATTTTTCTAGCAACGCATCGATGCAATTCTTACAGTTCTTAAGTTCAAAAGAGTCCGCTTGCTGGATTTTTTCTAAAGTAGCGATAAAGGTAATATCCTTGGGATTTACTATGAGCTGTGCAGAAAAATAGGCTTTAACCTGCTCCAGTATATTTCTTTGCTCAGGGGTTATTGCAGCGGCGAACAAAGGTTTCGATCTTTGGTTAAGTATGTTTAGCAAAGAGACAACCGATTGTATTGGCGTATTTTTTTTAGATGTTTTGTTATCACGTTTATAGCTAAGAATGTCTGACAAATCACCTTGATACCTACGCTTTTCAGACACTGGGGGCGGTTCAAAACCTAAACGTTTTACATAAATACGATCCGCTTTTTTAGCGCGATTAAGAAAAGCTAAGGCTTTATTTTCGAAGGGCAGGGCAAGTTCTGGCTCAGATAGTAATAGATGTAATTCAGCTTGCCACATATTAGCAATCGCTCGTTTCATCAATAATTTTGGGCTAGGCAGTCCTTTTTTGATAAAGTTGCCAGCGTCGGCTTCACCATGAGCGTGACCAAACTGCTGAATAATTTGCTTATAGCCAGATTTATCAGCCTGTTCTGATTGATGTTCTGCACTGGCATGTTCATGCCCTGCAGCCGGTTGTTGTGATATTTCATCGGTATGTTCTTTATGTTCATCATGTGCTTTACCATGTGCTTTATCAGGGTTTGTACCAGTTTTTATGTCATTTCTTATATAAGGTCCTGCCTCCATTGATTGAAGCGTGCCGCTATCGAATTCATCACCTAAGAACTGCCCATATTTCTGCTTGAGATAATTTTGTGAGGCACCTAAGTCGCGGGATGTGCGGTTAAACTGCTCAAGAGTAAGATTAGCTTGGTTGGCTATCAATTCTTTAGTTTCAATAATGACTTGCCTCTGACTTTTAAAATACTCTGGTATAAAGTCCATGAGTAAACCGTCTACTAATACACCCTGTTGTTCTTCTTCTAACCAACGAATAATTTTACTGGCGGAGCGACTTTGTTGGGCTTTTGGAAAACGGTTATCCCACGCGCTAATGCTAAAGTATAGTTCGTCACCGGGCTGCATACCTAGTTCAGCTAAGTCCCAGTTTTTAGAGAAATGTGCTTTCCCATCAAGCATATATTTTGAGTCAAATTGAAAGATTCGATCACGAAATTTAACGGCTTCTCCAGAGCCACTGGCAATAGATGCCATTATTTCAACCCGTCCTAGACCAAAGTCATCTGCAATTAATACGGTTGTTTGTATTTTGGGAACGGCATGTTTAGTTAATTCGGTAATAGTCTCAGTAGGTGCGATAAAACGAATAGTTGGCCTAGTGTCTGCGGTGACCGCTATGGTGTAGATACCATCCAATACTTTTTCATCAGCAGCAACATAATAAATACCTGATTGATTTAACGTTGCAGTGGCGAGATATTCGTCATCGAGTTGTTTAACAAGTGAAATACGCCGTTTGTCTGCAAGCACAATAAACATATTATTTTGCGGATTAAGGCTGGCGATAGTATTGAATCGCAATCGCCAAGTGATCGTTGAGCCAGCAATCAGTTCTATGTTGAGATCGGTGGTGTGTTTTACTGGCAAACCAGTATAGCTAGGAGCTTGGATTGTAATATTTTTAGTTTCGAGTTGGATTAATTTGGAAGGTTGAGGCGCTGCATCAATCACTCGGTTAATGGTTGTCCCCGCGTTGAATAGAAGGTCTGAGGGCAACACTTTAATTAATGTGAACGTGGTTAACACCAGAGCACTTAGCAGTATCGCTGGTTTGCATGAATATTTTGGTAAGTGTAAATCAAGCTGTGTGGATAATAATCTGTCTATTTGTGGTTGAATTCGGGTTTTCTGTAATTGTTGCAAGGTTGTAAGGGTGCTGCTCGGACGCAATATCAATTCTGCACTTTCTTCACATTCACTAAATTCTCGATTTAGGTGCAGCAGCACCTTATTTGCGGTTATGTTTTTATATTGTTTACTGCGAGAAAACACCCAAGTAGCTAAGACCGTCATTAACACGGCAACTACTAAAGGTAAAATAGTCCACTCAGTTACCCAATAAGTGGCTAAACCAACACTTACACTAACCAAAAACATATAAGCGAGCTTTTGCAATAACCAGCTGCGCCTAAGCTGATTAACAATCTTATTCAGTGCTTTATTTTGGGTGTTTGGCACACTGGACAATTATTCGCCCATCCTTGCTTTTAGTTGGCTGCTAGGCCACTCGCTTAATAACCTTTCTAGAATAAATATTGCGACCAACATTAACACCAACCAAACATGTAACGATGCTCCAGGATGAGCGTTGTTGAGGGATGTTTGATAAGGAATGTCGTTAGTTGATAAGCGTTTTAATTGTTCGCCGTCCACTGTAGAGTTTTGAGTGATCTGTGCAGCCGATAACCTCGCGCTTTCTAACCATGCGTCTTGGCTTTGTGATGAATATAATAACTGAGCAAGAATTAACACAAAGTTAGCTTGTTTAATACTCTTCAGCTCTGCCTGCGTGATGTTTTTGACTTGCCACTGTGCATCAAAAGTTTTGAATCGCTGAGCAACACTCGGTTTGCTGAGATTAATTATTTTGTCATAAGTTTGTAAGTGTTTACCGTCTATATTCGATTTCTCATTATTGGCGTATGCAACTGTTAACCTTAAATTTTTATGGGTGTTGATCACTTCAAAAGCGTTGCGCAGATAAATCAATAAGGGTTCACTCAAATCATCATAGTTTACTTTTATGTTCATCGAATATTGTTGCGCCATATCTTCTATAGGCAGTGTTTTCACATGCCATTCAACTGGTTTAGATAACGCTATTTTGGCTCCAATAAACTGCTTTAGACGGTTTGTTGTATAGACACTGACTACCTCATTAACTGACAGCGCTGCAGTATAGTTTGCTACTTTGCTCCATATATTCAGTAGCGGTGCAAGCTGGCTATTCGTGGGCCATTGAGCTAATTCGTCTTTGTCGATACTGCGGTTTTTTGTACTAATAAGCATCAACTCTGCGCTATTAGCTTGCTCAATTAATATCTGTATTTCGGTGTCAGTGGCATGATTTAGCCAGTCTTCGGTTAACAATATATGAGAGGTTGTCTGTTGATTAGTGTTAGGCCAATACAATTGAGCTAAAATTAAAGTTGCCAGTATTAACATACACATACGTAGCCCCAGCAATATTAACTGGGTTAATCTAAGCTGTCGTAATACGGGTGACGTTTTTACTTTGATAAATGCAATATGCGCAAATGCAATAACACGGGGGCGGGCTTTACTTAATAGGTGAATGCCCAGTGGGATCAATAAGGTCAATAAACCTAACATGGCCAAAGGTGATTGCAGTATTAAAGGCATATATAACATGCTTATTGCACAGCCAACAGACAATCACTATTCATCGTAGCTTTTGCCTTACCGCTAAAAATCGATGCAATGTTATGTCTAACGGCTGGTCAATGTTGGCGATGCAATGTTCGATGTTGAGCTGGTTAAACGTCTTGGTCAGCGTGTCTTGCCAAGCTTGTCTAGTGGCAAGGTAGTCTTTTTTTACCGCGTCCGCAGACACTAATACTTGCTGTTTAGTTTCTCTGTCTTCAAAGCGAACTTGTCCTTTATAGGGGAAGTTAAGCTCATCATCACTTTCCAATTGTACGGCAATCACTTCGCTTCTTTTGCTGGCCAAATTTTGCATAAAGTCGACAATTTCATTGTCCCGTTGATAAAAATCACTGAGCACAAAAATAAGACTATTGGATTGCATGCGGCCCAAATGACGCTGCAAAATCTGCGGTGATGGAAATACCGAGCCGGTAGACATGTGACTGAGTTGTAGCAGCAATTTTTGCCAGTGCTGTTTACCCGTTAATGCAGGCGAAAAGTGCAGGTTTTCACTCGACAGCCCTAATAAACCGATGGCATCATTTTGCTGCTGTGCGATATAAGCAATAGTCGCGAGTAGATGTTTAGCATAATCAAACTTATGCCAGCCATGGTGAGCTCCTGATTTAGGTTTAGATTTAGATTTAATTTTAGAGCCAGAGCCAGATGAATGTTGCAACATAGATGCACTGGCATCTAACACTAGCCAAATATTGATATTGCTTTCGCGCTCTGCCTCACGCACAAAATATCGGTCTGAGCGAGCGAATAATTTCCAGTCAATATTGCCAAGGGGATCACCAGGTTCATAGGCTCGATACTGGCTAAATTCCAGTCCTGTTCCTCGCTGTACACTGTTATGCAATCCATGTAATAAGCCATGGGCGACTGTCTTCGCTACCAAAGGCATATCCTTGATCCTGGCCAGTACAAGCGGGTCTATAAGTGGTTGCATACTAATGGTTGAGTATTATGTTAAACGGAGGAGGAAGAGGATGAATCAGATACAGAAGGCGCAGCGGATACAGTAAAAGGACTGGTTGGTTCCACTAAGTCCTGCAATAGACTATCGACTACATCATCGCTTGATATATTTTGTGCTTCTGCTTGAAAACTCAATAATAGTCGATGCCTCAATACACCATGAGCTACCTGCTTGATATCTTGCATAGTCACGGCAAAGCGTCTTGAAAGTAATGCATTGGCTTTGGCACATAGCACCATCGCTTGGCCCGCCCTAGGACCAGCTCCCCAGCGTACATATTGATTAACAGCTGATGACTGACTATTGCTAGGGCGTGTATTACGGGTGAGCTGATTGATATAAACCAGCAGCGGCTCAGATATTTCAATATCCCTGACTACATGCTGCAAGCTGATAATGTCTTGCGCATTAAGGACCGCATTTATCTTGGCTTGAGTGTTGCCTGTGGTGCGCCGCAAAATTTCAATTTCTTCTGACTCAGAGGGATAGTCCACTTTTATAAACATCAGAAACCGGTCAAGCTGCGCTTCTGGCAAAGGATAAGTGCCTGCTTGCTCCACAGGATTTTGTGTGGCTAATACAAAAAATGGCTTTGGTAAGGCGTAACTTGTGCCCGCATAACTGATACTCTTTTCTTGCATGGCTTCTAACAGCGCCGCTTGAGTTTTAGGCGGGGTACGATTGATTTCGTCGGCTAACAAAATGTTAGTGAAGACAGGCCCCGGTTGAAATTTAAAAAAACGCTCGCTTGACTCATGATCAGTTTCTAATATTTCGGTGCCGATAATATCACTGGGCATTAAATCGGGCGTGAACTGCACCCGTTTAAAGCCCAATTCGAGGGTTTCTGCTAAGGCATTGACCATCAGTGTCTTAGCTAAGCCAGGCACACCTTCTAATAAACAATGTCCGCCAGCTAACATGCTGATCAACAATTGTTTGATCACGTCTTTTTGCCCCACAATGACCTTGCCTACTTCATGCTCAACCTGAGTCAGCTTGTCCAGTAATACGAGCACGTCTTGTGTGGATAAATTTTGTCTACTCATTTTACTCTTAATAATGTGGTGAAAAAAAATGCAAAATTAGCCATGAGGTGTAAGTAAAAAATAAAAAATCTTTATCGTTTTTATTTTTTGGTTTTATCTTTTTACTTTATCTTTTGATTTTTAAGCAGTCATTGCATATATGACAATGTTAACTGCAAACTTAGTGTTATCGACCCTTAGCCAACGTTTGTTTCTAAAATCATAGTCCCATTCACAGCCCAAGTCTTTGTTGCTGTATAACACGGCTATTCGACCGTTTATTTCAATGGCTTTGAGGTACTCGTGAACCAAATCGTCACCCCAGCCATTAAGTTCGACCGAAGTACGTGGAGGCCCATCAAATTCAAAAAAAGATGAATATAATGGATGGTCGTTAGGGATTTTCTGCAATGCCTGTGGGCCAAACATATCCGCCATTTGGGCCTCAAAGGTTTTGGCAAACATACCGTCGATATCGTGATTACAGTCATCTACAAAAACAAACCCACCATTTTCAACATAGCGCTGAAAGTTTTGTCTTTCTTGCAAGTTAAACTGCACTAGTCTGTGCCCGGCCATATAGCAAAAGGGAGCACTTAACATGCTAGGATCGGAAAGTGGTATGACTCGCTCCTGCAAATCGACTCGCAAACTGGTGTACTCAATCAATGAATTAAGCACATTGGCGGGCATACGTTCATCTACTTCCCAATTGCCTGATTCGTAGCTCAAACGGGTAAAGTAAAAGTCGTACTCACTATTTTGAGCAGACACTGCATATGGCAATGCTGCACAAACGGCAACAGCGCAACTAGTTCGAATGAAATGACGGCGATCCATAGGGATTAATGTAAGCAATAAGCCATAAACTATATCAGTTAGTTTATGACAACATGCTTACACCGCGTCAGATAAACTGCTGAAGGTAAAGTCCCTGATTTTCATCGGTGGGATCATATTACCGTCAATTCGTTCGGGTTTACCTAAGGCTTCTATGTTGTTTAACATCACTATTGGGCTTTCATTAAAACGGAAGTTTTTAATAGGATATTTTATTTTGCCATCTTCAATATAAAATGTACCGTCGCGAGTTAATCCGGTATATAGCAAGGTCTGTGCATCAAGGGAGCGAATATACCAAAGACGTGTTACCAAAATGCCCCTGCGAGTATTTTTAATCATCTCTTGTAACGATTCGTTACCCCCATCCATAATGATATTACCGCCACGAGGTACGTAAGCGACGCCAGTCTTCTTTGCCCAGTAAGGTGAATTAGGCATATTCACTATGGTTCCATTTTTTATCCAATCAGTGCGATTGCGCGGGTAACCGTCGCCAGAAAAGGGGGCTGCTGGAGCAATAGGATGCCCGGGATCAGTATAAATATTGACTCTTTCGTCAAACATTTTTTGGCCTAACTTATTTTTAGGCGCTTTTTGGGGATCCTCACCTTCATTGAGTTTGTAACTTAAAAAGCTACGCCCTTCATCAGCGGCTCTTTGAGCAAAATTACGTACCATATTACCTAACAATCCTACGCTGGCTGCAGGCTCTAAAATAACGGTATATTTGCCAGGCTCCATCGCTTTAGCATCAATTGAACCTTTGGACTTTTGAATCGCGATGTTTGAGGCTTTAGCTGTGTCTAAGAGTTTATAATCACTAAAATTACGCGTGACCCAACCCGATCCTTTGCCGTCTTCGGTACGAATAGTCACCGAAAAGTCTACATCTGTAGATTGGTTGTAAGCGAATAGACCTTTGTTGTTTAAAATGGCGCTAAATGTCACAAATTCTTCTAAAAAGCCTGCAGCGACCAGCTTGTTCTTTTTCGACGGTGCTATGCTGTCTTCAGCCGCTTGGGCTCTATTTTCTGGAGTAACATTTGCTGTTGACTCAAAATAAGTGTGAGAAGGTGAATATTTCTGTGGGCCAAAAATAGGCATATGCTCTTCGTTTTCAGGTGCCAGTTTGGCCAATTCTTCTGAGCGGCGTACTACTTTTTCTAGGGATGCATTGTCAAATTCATTGATAGTGGCTGTGCCGGTTCTTTTACCAAAAGTGGACTTCACAGCTAATACTAAATCGCTTTCTTCGCCAGCGGTGGATACAGTATTTCTGGCGTAACGAATATTGCCCCCTACGCTGCCATCTAAGTTACATTCAATTTCGTCAGCTTTAGAGTATTTTAATACTTTTGTGAGTAACTCTTTGGCATTTTGTTCAGATAAAATAGTCATAATTTGAATTCCTTGTAAAGGGTTACCGGCTTACACATTACGCGCAGTGTTGATGACGTTAATGTTGTTAAATCTCGTAGTCGGACAACCATGAGAAACTGCGCTAACCTGTGAAGGTTGACCTTTACCATCAAAAAACGAACCACCTACTCGATAATCTGACTGTCCAGCCATCTGTGTACAGCTGTTCCAAAATTCTTGAGTATTGGATTGATAAGCCACATCTTCGATTTGGTCGACAATTTTTCCATCTTTAATTTCGTAAAATAACTGCCCACCGAATTGGAAATTGTACCTTTGCTGATCGATTGAGAACGATCCACGCCCCACGATATAAATACCTTTTTCGACGTCTTTGATCACATCTTCAGCTGAAATGTCTTTTTGATTGGGCTTTAAGGATACATTTGGCATCCGTTGGAATTGCACATCGCGCCAGCTTTGTGAATAACTACAACCATGTGATTCATTTTGGTCAATCATGTGCACTTGGTCGCGCGTGGCTTGATAATTAACTAAAATACCGTCTTTGACTAAATCCCATTCTTTAGTTTTCACACCCTCATCATCAAAAGCCACATTGCCTAATGAATAAGGCTGAGTCTTATCCGCAAATAAGTTAACTATGTCAGAGCCGTATTGAAATTTGCCACTTTTCCATTTGTCTAGGGTCGCAAAACTGGTACCTGCATAATTGGCTTCGTAACCTAGTACTCGGTCTAGCTCTAAGGGGTGCCCAACCGACTCATGAATGGTTAACATAAGATGAGCAGGATCTAAGACTAAATCGTATTTGCCCGGCTCGACCGATTTTGCTTTAAGCTTTTCTTTTAGCTGTTTACCTGCAGCGGCTGCATCTTCAATCATGTCATAGGAGTTTTTATATCCCACGTTGGCGCCAGTAATTTTGATTTTATCTTTTTCAAGGCCGTCTAAGTACTCAAACCCCATGCCCACGGGATTACATAAACCGTTACGTTGTTTAAAGCCATCTTTACCAATTCCTGTTGCATAAAACGGTGACCATAAGCGGTGCACATCTTGATCAATATAAGAGCCGTCTGTGGAGGCGAAATATTTTTGTTCGTTGACTAAAAATAACATGGAGGTAATGTAGTTTGCGCCATTTGCCATGGCTGCCGCGTTTGCCGCAAGTAGCAGCTCAGCTTTTTCTTTAATGGGCACCTGCATCGCATTTTTTGTGATGGGGGTTTGCCAACTAACTTCACCCACACCTTTAACGGGAGCAAGCTTGACTGGCATGGTCTGAAATTTAGAGTTGGCTTTAGCTACCGCGACGGCACGCTCGGCCGTCTTAGCCACACTGTCTGGGGTCATATTTGAGGTAGAGGCAAAACCCCAAGTGCCATTTGCTATGACGCGCACCCCAATGCCAGCTGATTCAGTATTAACAATATTGTCTACGCGTGTCTCACGAGTCGTCACAAATTGATTTAGATAGCGACCAATGCGCGCATCGGCATAACTTGCACCGGCTGTTTTGGCTGCATTAAGGGCGATATCCGCTAATTTCTTTTTATAAGCTACGTCCATAGGTTTATCTAACATTTGGTCTGCTGATATGGCGATGCCAGTGATAGGCAACATAAGCGCACCCACTCCTACACCACCGATTTTAATAAAATCGCGTCTTTCCATTATCTATTCCTTTGCCGTTGCTTTTATATTTATTAGAACTTACCAAGATAGTGTATTGCATTATTTGAATCGCACTCAAGAGGGTAGGGCCAATCATTTAGCCTGAATAAGTAACAAACTATTACATATATCCTAATTTATTGAGCTTATTTAAAAAATGTGGCGGTTATAAAATTAGGCATTAACATTAAGTATACCGCTCCGTTAATCCTTAAGTCCGCAATTTGTATCTGCTTCAGGCTACTGAATTAACTGAATTAACTGAATGACATGAATGTCATATAAATTTCGCTCGGGGTTAAGTGAGGTGGTAGCCAAGGTACTATTCGCTTTAAGCATTTCTTGGGTAGTTATATTTTAGCGGTAGAGTATTTTTAGTTAACTGGCTAGGATATCTTTTGCTGCAGCAACTTTATCTGTTCTGCCCAAATCCAATATTGAGCTGCATTTGGGTGCAGTAAGTCCGGCATAATCGATTCTAGCAATACGTCTTCTTCGGTAAGAAAATACTGATTAATGTTCAACCAAAAAATCCGCTTACTGTCGGCGAATTGCTGGAGCAGTTGATTGGTCGAGTTCACCCGTTTTCGCATCGGTTTTTTGCTATTGCGGCTGCGGGGAAAAATAGCCATCAACACCAGCTTAGTGTTGGGTAAGCGTTGTTTAAGCTCCTCTAATATTATCTTGACTCCAGCAGCAATCTCTTGTGGTGTGTCGAGCCTATGTCCGGCGTTATTGGTACCGACAAGTAACACCAACAGCTTGGGACACAGCCCATCAATTTCGCCGTGTTGGATACGCCATAAAAGATGCTCAGTTCGATCGCCTGCATAACCTAGGTTCAGTGTTTTTTGATGAGCATAGTAGTGCTGGCATGCGGTTTTCCCCTCAACTTCCCAAGCATGAGTAATCGAGTCGCCCATAAAAACAATGTCCGACTTGCTAGCCAACGCTTGACATTCATTCAGTTTTTGCTGGTGGCGTTGTTGCCACCAGTCTTCGGAGCGCTGTGTGGGAATAACAGAAAGCGGTTTAGACATACCTACTTCACTTTTTGAGCGATTATCCAGTCGTTTATTACATCCTCAAGCACGGCCATCGGCAACGAACCTTGACCAATCACAGCGTCATGAAAGCTACGTATGTCAAAGTTAGCACCTAGTTCTTGTTCAGCCTTGACACGTAGTTCACGAATTTTGATTTCGCCCATTTTGTATGACAACGCTTGTCCGGGCCATGAGATATAGCGATCGATTTGGTTCTCTACCGATTTTTGTGGCAGAGCAGTATGTTTGGCTAAATAGTCGATGGCTTCTTGGCGGCTCCAGCCAAAAGCATGAATGCCAGTATCAACCACTAAGCGCACTGCTCGCCACATTTCGTAGCCTAGGCGGCCAAAGTCGCTATAGGGGTCTTGATAGAATCCGGCTTCTTTGCCTAATCGCTCTGAATATAAACCCCAGCCTTCGCCAAAGGCTGAATGACTTAAGGTACGTCTAAATTCTGGTACATCTAATTCCATAGCAATAGCATTTTGTAAATGGTGTCCCGGTACGGCTTCGTGCAAACTCAGTGCCTCTAGATTATACAGCGGTTGTTGCGCTGGCTCCGAGGTTAAAAAGTACGTTCCCGGCGTGCGATTGTCTGGTGGTGGCATATAAAATGCGCCCCTAGTCGCTGAACCTTTGATGGTGAACGTATTACGTGGAAGGTGACCAAAAAACGTAGGTAATTTGCCATACATTTTCATAGTGATAAACGCTGTTTTCTCGAGTACGTCTTGCCTGTCTGTGGCATAAAACTGTGGGTCAGTAGCTAAAAATACTAAGAATTCTGCGTAACTCCCCGTGAATCCCACTTTATCAATAATCACCTGCATTTCTACACGGATACGCTTAACTTCACTTAAGCCTAAATCATAAATTTGTTTGGGTGTGGCATCGGTTGTGGTGAAGTAGTTGGCTGTATATGCATAATAGTCCAAGCCACCTTTGGCACTGGCAATACCTGGCTCTTTTCGGCAGTTAGGCATGTAGTCGTTAACAAAAAAATCGTAAAAATTCTGATACGCAGGTATCACTGCCGAATCAATTAACGCTACAGCTTGGGTACTGAATTCACTTTTTTGTTGTTGACTAAAGGTGTTAGGGAAGCGAGTAAAAGGTTCGAATAAAGCGCTTTGTTTCGCATCTACCACTATGTGTTGGCTTATGGTTTGATGATAGTCCTTAAAACTCTCACAATGATGCACATACCCACTGGCTAAACCTGCTTTCATCAGGTTGATGTTTTCTTGATTAAAGCGAGGGTAGTCGGCCAAGCTAATTAAAAACTTATCATAATCGCTGCTGGATAAAAATGCCATGTTGGCTGGTGCTTCGGCAAAATAAGTATGCCAACCACTTAAAAAATTAACCGGAAAATATTTGTCTTGATATTGATGACTCAAAGCTTCAGTTTCTCGTTCATACTTAAACAAACGGTAGTTCATAAGCTGTGCTTCACTTAGGGATTTTGTATCAATTTTATCAAGCGTGTTCAATACCTGAGTGTTATAAGCTTCACGCTTAGCTAGTGCCTGTGGAGTAAATTCGGCTAATTTGCCATTGGGTTTCCAGCCATCTGGATCGGTACGAAAGAATACTTTTTCCTTTTGAGCATTCTGCCAATGCTGCTCGATGATATTCGTTAACTGTGTATTAGAGTCTGCACTAAAATTTGCGCTAAAGTTTGCACTAGAGTTTGCACTAGGGTCTGCAAAGGTGTTGCAGCTAAGAGCGATAAGGGCGATGAAAGTGAGGGCGGCTAAAACTTTATTAAACATAATATTCTCCTTTTAGTTTCTTAGTTTCTTAGTTTTATTTATTCAATATGAAGAGTTATCAGCTTATCAATAAATAGGTTAAAGAGTCTGCAGATATTGTAAACAACTCAATAGCATTAAAATAAGCTATAGCCACACTCAACTTAGATAACATGACTAAGATACTGTTGTTTGTATAAGTAGTTGCAGTGCAGCCTAAGTGACCGCGCTATAGCAATACCGGTTATACGTACTTTTCTGAGATAGTGTAGCCATTTTTTAGATGCAAACTATTACAAATAACCTGCACCTTATAGAGGCTTGCTGTCGCTGGACGGCCGTTTAGTTCTTAAAACTCGTGGGCATTGGTACCTTACACAACGTCTGTTTCGTCGCCTAAGTTATTTAAAGCGTTTTGTCACAAATCAACTTGTGTGTCTTTGTAGCGTATTTTTATAAAACTTCTTTGTAAAACCTTTTTATAATGTTTTATGTAAAGTTCATCAGGTAAACAACACTGAGCTTAGTATTGCAGCTCTTTCAGAATATAAACTGTTTTGGGCGACTGCAAACACCAGGTTAACGCCGCTTCACCTTTTTCTATAGTACAGGCTAAATAACAGCTCATACCGTGCTCACTCTGATCAAAATGTTGGTATTGCTGCAGTGCTTGCTGTCGATTTTTTTCATAAGCGTGAGAAAAAGTAATTAATTCCTGAGAATGCGCCAATGCTTTGTAATTGGGACACAACCAATTGAATGCACCTGCTAACCAACTATCTTGATTTATCAATTTGGTTAGTTTTTCTTTTGCTTCAAATGTTCCCGTTATAAGTGACACATTATTGGTACCAGAACCTTGCAGTTTGATGTCAAAGCTGGCGGAGTCAATTAACGTTAGCTTTGAACAAATTGAGCGCACTCGTTTTAATATTAATTCGGTTTCTTGTAACATGTATGCATCGATATTTTCTAAAGTTTGTTTCTGCCTAACATCGCTGGTTTGCCAGATAGATAATTCTGGCAAAAGATAGTCAAGCACAGGGCTATTAGCTAAGGTGGTCAAAGTAACTAAAGCTCTGCCTCTAGGCCGCTGCAAAAGTGAAGCATTCAGAGGGTTGAGTATTATTTGCGTAGAATTAAAAATAGACATTTGTAACACTATCTTACTATAAATTTTGATATACAGGTGTTAGGCACAGTTTATGCCAAATTAAAATACTCTAATAAAATCATAGATATAGAAGAACTCTATATTTGATAACAGCAGCACGACGACTTTTTGACTTTAGACCAAGCTGATTTTAGTCAAGGCTGACCCTAATGACCTGCTTTCATACAAAGACTCACTGAATAGGGTTTTCTTTAACGCCGCAGAATGTTCTTACTTTACGTGCTTTGACAGGTCAATCGGTGTGCTAAGATTAACTGGTGTACTAAAGTTAATCGGTAGTACTAAAGTTAATCGGTAGTACTGAAATTAATCGGCAGTACTGAAATTAATCGGCAGTACTGAAATTAATCGGGTGTAGAGCAGATTAGAAGTTACCCTGTACGTAAGTCTGCACTCGTTAAACTGTCGGGTTCAACCTTGAGGGCGTAAACGTCAAACAAGATACGCAATTAACCTGCTTGTTCAGTCAACTTAAACTGACTTATGCCTATTTCGACTTGGTTGTGACACTATTTGTCGCTAAGGTAATAAACTGATTTTAGTTACTAATCTGAATTATTTACTATGCCTGAAGGCTCAAGCGGTATTAGAGCACCTATTTATCAATCCCCAACTGAAGTATACCAGTCCCGATTAGGCGCTGAGCTGGTTGACGACCCATCTCAGCAAACCGCATTGAATGCCTTAGATGTCTTATTTGGTCGTTTAACAACGCCAAAAGCACAATCGAATGCCCCTCTTAAAGGTTTATATCTGTGGGGTGATGTGGGCCGAGGTAAAACCTACTTGATGGACATTTTTTATGATTGCCTGCCTGATGAAGGCAAACTTAGGCTACATTTTCATCGCTTTATGGCGCGTATTCATCAATCACTGAATAAATTATCAGGGCAGCAAAACCCTCTAGAACTGATTGCTCATGATTTGTCGAAAACCTATCGAGTGTTGTGTTTTGATGAGTTTTTCGTTTCTGATATTGCCGATGCCATGATCTTAGCAGGCTTATTTGAATGTCTGTTGGAACAAGGTGTGGTGCTGGTTGCCACATCAAATACCCCTATCGAACGTTTATATGAAAACGGTTTAGCGCGGCATAAGTTTTTGCCGTGCATTACTTTGTTACAACAACATACCCAGACGTTACATCTCAACGGCAAGCTCGACCACCGCCTACAATTAATCAATACACAGCTCAATTCGCCTACCGCTAAAGCTTCTTCGCCCAAAATTGGTGTGAAAAGTGAAATTGATTTTGAGGCTATTTTTGCGGGGTTAACCCACGCAATGTCCCGTCACGATATTAATACTAGAAGTATAACTGTTTGCAATCGAGCGATCCCAGTGATCCGTGCCGCGCAGATTGGGCCCCCTAACTCTGCAGTCTGGTTCGACTTTACTGCATTGTGTGATGGTCATCGCTCGCAGTTAGATTATATGGAAATTGCTAACCGCTTTAGCACTGTGATGCTCAGCGATGTGCCATATCTTGGTGGTGAAATACGCGGGTGGATCAAAGCACGTGGAACAGAGGATGGTGTCGGTGATAATCAAGCTACGAGTACTGGAGAGCGCACTGTGACTTATGCCAGCAGCGACGATAGCGCCAGACGATTTATCAGCCTTATTGATGAATTGTACGATCAAAACGTCAACTTATATCTAAGTACTGACATTCCTTTGGCTGAGCTATATACAGAAGGTGCGCTAAGCTTTGAATTTCGTAGAGCTTACAGTCGTTTGGTGGAGATGAGCTATTGGGATAACTCCCTCCTTAAAAGCGAAAATATGACCTGAAACTAGAGACAAAGAATTCACAAAAAATTTACAAAGACAGCCATGATAATTTCTCGATAGGAGAATATCCAACGAGTCGAATTAGAGAAAGATTGGGAGTTCACTGCTCAGCAGTGAACTGACTAGTTTCAAAATATAAGACTTGACTCCGCTTACACCACTTACACATCTCACTCCACCCCAGTAACCCCACTTCTAACACCAAAACATTCACTAATAAGCAAAGACCATTTACAAAAACGACAATTTACAAAGACAGCCATGATAATTTTGTGATTGAAGAATACCCAACGAATCAAACTAGAAAAGTATTTGACGTCCATTATCCGGCAGCGCGTCGGTCAGTTGTAAAATACAAGACTTGACTCCGCTTACACTACTTACGCACCTCACTCCACTCACCGCACTCCACTCACCTCACTCCTAAAGCCAAAACATTCACTAATAAGTGATAGATTGCCGCAGTTTTAAGGTTATTTAAAACTCATTTAAATATCGAGGGAATAAATTTATGTTCCATCCGTTATCCCTGTGTCACTTACATAAAACTACAGGAAACGAAAATGATTAAGCTAAATAAAATTGTAAATCTAATGGTAATTGCGGGTATGGTTCATCACAGCAGCGCAGCTTTTGCTGCCGACATACAAGTGAGTCAAGGCTCTCAGTTCGCTAACCAAACTTCAGTGTCACAGCAAACGGATACTGACCAAGCCAGCGCTGATTCTAATCCTAATTCTGCTTCTAATTCTGCTTCTAATTCTACAACAGGGTTTGACTCATCGGCGCAAAGCAATACCAACGCCCAGAGTAATACCAATACTCAGGCAAACGCTGATAGCAGTACTGAACAGCAGCAAACGACATCAACAACAGATGAAAATACTGAAACAGCCCGTACTCAGCTAGGTGAGCTGGATACAGGTTTAGTGTCGAACAGTATGCAAAACTTCAGCAGTTCGGCAACCCAATCAACATCTGTGATTGCTACCAACAGTTTGTCTACTGTGTCGCAGCTTCAATTGCCAGCAATGCCTGATGCAGAAACATCAGAGTCGTCAGAACCAGCAGAAGTATCAGAGCCAGCAGAAGCAATGACCGATTCTGAGACAGCACAACAGACAGCACAACAGACAGCACAACAGACAGCACAACAGACAACACCCAGTGAAATGCCTGATGCGCCTGAACTCAGCAATGCCGTTGCCCTTGATAACACCGTGGATCTTGCCAACAGCCTATCGGCTAACGTGCGTAGTGTACAACAGCTGGCTAGCTTGGATGTTGCGTCACAGGCCTCTCAGGTTATCGAGCAGTCTGTTAATACAACCGTTGCAGATAGCATTGCAACCGGCATTACCAACAACATTGCAAATAACGCTGAAAGCTCAGTGGTGCAAACGATGAATAGTCAAATTGATACATTGGTGGCTGAGCAAATCAACGCCGAAGTTGCCAGTGCGGCAGCAACTGAAGTGACTAACACTATCAATAGCGACTTAGATTTGGGTATTTAAATATACTGAATATTAATTATACGCCGGCTAAGAGTCGGCGTTTTTTTATACCTATGGGTGATTAAGATGAAGTTATTTTTTAGAAATACGACATGCGTTCTGGCTTTAACAACAAGCACACTAGCATTAGCTGCGACTCAATCTAGTTTTAAACTCGATGCTGAAGTAGGGGGAGGATTTATATTTAATTCTGCTTTGAGTGTTGATGAATTGGATGAAGTATCTCCACAAAGTGATAATGGCTATGAATTTAATGGAGCAGTTAAAGGCAAATGGCAGTTAACGGATAAAACAAAGTTGTCTTCTAGTTATGCTTATAATCAAAAAACATACAGTGAATATTCACAGTTTGATTTAGCCTTACATCAGCTCAGCATAGATGCCAGTTATAAGTTTAATCGTAGTGAAGTTGGGGTACGCGTTGACGGCGCTTCAGCTTCTCTGGCAGGAAATACATTTCTAAATTACCAACAAGTAAGTCTTTACTTAGGACATTTTGTACAGCCCGAAACTTATTTACGCAGCAGTGTTAAAACAAAAAACAAATCTTTTGCTAAGTTATCTGATCGTGATGCGAGTGGGCTAGGCGCATCCTTTGACATATTCCACTTTATAAACGGTGCTGATACTATGCTAATGCTCGGTTTAAGTGCCGAAAAAGAAGACGCGCAGGATAACCAATTCGCCTATTCTGGAATGGGAATTCACACTAAAATTACGCATAAGTTCAATGTATTTGGTCTTAATTCTAAAGTAGGAGTGGGTGTGCGTTTTCAACGCAAAGACTACCAAAGTGACAGAGTAGGGACCCTACCGGCTGAGGATATCATTGAAAGAGATGAAAATAGGCAGGTAATAGAAGCTAACTGGGACCTACATCTTTTAGATAATTTGTCAGTGATGACAGAGCTGGAATATGGTGATTTTAAGTCTCAACTCGAAAGCCAAACCTATCAGCAAACCACTGCCAGTGTTGGTTTAAAATATACGTTTTAAAATGTACTTAGGGATTGGATGCAAGGTATTTATTAAAAAGTACTCTCAACAAAAGCACTCTCAACAAAAGTACTCTCAATAAAAAGTACTTTCAACAGAAAGCTAATTTCTTTCAATGCCACCTTTACCAAAGATAGGGTCTGTTCCTTTTGGACCAAGGTCGACAGCTTGCTCCAAAAGGTTGCTTAAAACAGTAGCTCTATTAAATTTATTATACCTTAAGTGCTCAGCTAACAAACAGACAAGGGCCGCTGAAACCACGGGAGCTGCCATAGAAGTGCCAGACTCTTTGCCTAAGCTTTGCTGAGGTTGTGCACTGAGTACATTCACACCTAGTGCCGAGTAATCTATATAATCACCACGATTAGACCAACGGTATGCTTGATGTTGTTTGTCAAAGGCACTTACCGCGATGACGTTTTCATAACCGGCAGGATAAACAGTAGCTGCGGCTGGGCCTTCATTGCCGGCGGCAGCAACAATAAAGGCACCTTTACTGATAGCAGCACTTATCACGCGTTCAAGTATACGATTGTCTGGTCCAGCCAGGCTCATGTTAATTACTTCAACTTCTTGCTCAAGCATCCAATTCAAGGCCTCAATCATGGCACTTAAGGTGGCACCTTGGGAAAAGTCAGACTGACGGTAAAAAACCTCTGCTGAATAAAGCTCTGCTCTGGGGAGTAACGGTGTGAGCGCAGCGGTATTACCAATTAGCACACTGGCTACTGCGCTTCCATGTAGGAAAGGGGAAGACAGGTTATTGGCTAAAAAAGATTTTGCATTTATGTTGGCGCCGGTAAATGCTCGGTGCATTTTATCTATGGCACTGTCTATCATGCCAATACGCAATACTGTGTCACACATGTACCTATTACTCGGTACTGTGTCTGCCAATGAATCACTATCTACAGATAGGCTTTGTCGATTTTGTACCTGGTATATATGGTTGCGATCTAGGGTTGCCATAGTGTTAGTAGATAAGTGCTTAGCTAAAGCTTGCTGAGTATTTAACAAGTCTGGCACCGTAAAGCGTAATAAAGTCAGACCTAAACCAGCGTAGGACCGACTGGATTCGATACTTGCGCCCAACCCAATCAAAATTTGCTCACTGTGTGGGTCTGCCAGCACTATCCATTGGTTTTTAACTGCTCTGAAAGCGTTTTCTACTTCAACGTCGAGCAGGATTGGGTTAAGTAAGTCTGGGCCAATGGACAGAACTTTTGGTAGTTTAGCAAGTGACTCGGTGACTAACCCTGCTATTGGCGGTAGTGTACTTAAGGAAAATGGACGAGCATTAATCGATTGACTAAGACGGTTTTCCATTTGTTGCGCGGTGCGCTGTAGCTGATCAACTTGTTTTACGAGTGTATTAGTATTCACGATTTGTGCGGATGTTATTTGGCTGAAAGCTAACATACTAGCTAGGGTGACGGTACGTAGTATCATGTGATCCTCAAACTAAAAATGGTGAACTTAAACAGTCAACGTTTCAGTAATAAATAAATTTCATTATTTTTGGAATAAAAGTCAGGCCCATTCGTCATCCTTGTAAATGGGAATTAAAACAAGAGTAACAATAATGAATGAATCGTTTGAAAATATCATACCCATGTTGCGGCGCTTTGCCTATTCACTCACTGGTAGCAACGCGGATGCAGATGATTTAGTACAAGCCACGTTTGAAAAAATATTAAGCAAAGGCTTACCTGATGATGTTGAAATCCTTAAATGGGCGTTCAAAGTGTGTCGTAATGTATGGATAGATGAATATCGTTCACTCAAAGTCAGACAAAATGCCACACAAGCTCCAGAGCTACAAGAACAGGCCGTGGTAGAGCAACAAAAGCAGTATGAGTCACAAGAATTGCTGACCACGGTCCATTCTGCGATGAACACTTTGCCCCATGAGCAGCGTTCCATTTTGTCTCTAGTTGCTTTGCAAGGTATGGCTTACAAAGATGTGGCTGCAATCTTGGAAATTCCAATCGGCACCGTTATGAGTCGCTTATCGCGGGCCAGAAATTCTTTACTGAACTTGGTCAGGCCACAAGAGCTGGAGAAAAATACATGAACATTAGTGATGTGATGTTAAGTGGATTTTTAGATGCGGAATTACCGCCAGAAGAGATGGAACAAGTTCGATTAGCCCTTGAAACTGATGATGACTTGGTGATGCGTATGGCAGAATTGTCTCAGGTTGATCAGTGGGTGTTAGCGCATGCTCAGCAAATTGATGCTACTGAAGTACCAGCAAAATTAATCTCGCTGGCGCAACAGCTTGATAGCATGGTCAACAGTCATCAAATATCAGCGGTAAATAATGTAGTGCACATCTCAGTATGGAAAAAGTGGACTACTGATATAAAAGTACCTTATGCCATGGCAGCAGGCGTTGCATTAGTGGCAAGTATCGCTATGTTGAATTTGTCACCGCAAGCTTCGGCACCTGGTTTCCTCATCAACATTGCGGCAGTGTTAGATACTGAATTAAGTGGTAATACCACCTACCTTACTGATGGGGGAGCGGTTAAAGCGCAATTGAGTTTTGCCAATCAACAGGGGCAACTATGTCGCCAGTATCAAGTAGTAAACAGTGATAGTCGTTCCACTCATATTGCTTGTAAACAAACCAGTGGCTGGCAAATTGAAGCCCAATATGTAGAGCAAGGTGAAATCATCACGGGTGACTATCAAACGGCTTCAAGCAGCCAACAGTTAGAAGCGGCAATCGATGCAATAATCAGTGGCACAGCAATGGATAGAAGCCAAGAACAACAAGCAATCAATAGTAAATGGCAATTTGAAAGCTCACCTAAAGACCAACTTAAAAACTAACCTGAAAGCTAATTTTAAAACCAATTTTTAGAACCAAAATAGAGGCAATTTATGAAATATTTAATGACGTTGTTAACACTTACATTATTAGTTTTAGTCTCAGGCTGTACTTCAAAACCTGACTACCGTTTAGCAATAGATGGTTCGGTGGGTTACAGTGAGCAAAAAATCACTGACGATCGTTATCGAGTCCAATTTAAAAGTCACTCGAAATTAGTGGCGGATGCATCAGACTATGCACTGTTACGCGCTGCCGAATTAACTCAAGCGCAAGGTTACGACTGGTTTGTAGTCACCAGCAAAGAAACCTTTGTGGAGTCAGAAAAACAGCCAGATAGATCATCTGTTGGTTTTACGCAAACACGTCAGATTGAACGAAATTGTGGGTTATTGACTTGTGAAACTCGTAGCCGCCCATCCACAGCAGTAGGAGTAAATATCAATGCGGGCATTGATAATACCCACAGAAATGACCGCAAAGAGGTGCATAGTATTTTGGAAATACGCATGGGTAAGGGCCTAAAACCTAACGAAGACAGCTATGGTGCGCAAGATGTTATTGATAATCTTAGTGAGAAGATAAACCAGAGTTGATGACTATTGTGGCTTAATAAATCTGTAGTACGAGTTTTAACAAAACATGTATTCAGGCCTTAAGCCAATACTTCTAGGAAACTAAAAGCAGACGCCATTGGATTTAACATTCAATGGCGTTTTAATATTATGCGTTAGGTACAAGTTTAAATTAGTGCTCACACAGAATCTAAAACATGAGGCCAATAGCGGTTTTACGAATTAGTTGAGGGAGCAGGAGGTGAGAAAAGATGAGATGAGAAAAAAGTAAAGAAAAGAAAAGAAAGGCTTATACTTTGATGACACATCTTAAACTATCGGCACTGAATGACTAATAAGCCTGTACTCCAAATTTCAACAATAAGCGCGGTAATACATCATCTAGATTTTGTATATCTGTATCGTTTAATTGAATAAGTTTGAATCCGTATTTTTTGTAGATAGCTAATTTTTTATCTTTGTAGGCTAGATATTTAAGAGCATTGTTGCATTCCCAATACTCAATATAGACTTTGCCAGTTGGTATATAAAAGTCACAGTATACGCTTTCCTCAATCGGTAATTTACGTTCGCAAGCGTGCACTATTTGAGCTATATACAGCCAGTTATCGATCATCATCTCCGCTTTAGAATGAACACAGTGCCCGTCAATTGCGCGGTGTTGAGTACCCAATTTTTCCATAGGCTTTATTGTAGCTGGTGGGTTTTTCGCGTCATTTGCTGAGGCCATTAACGAAACATGTAAACCCGTAATGTCGTTTATCAAACTCAACAGCAATCTAGATTGGGTGACAGTTTCTGGCCATCTCACATAAGGCACCCCAGAACGAGTATCCTCACTTTGTACTGCGCCTTGTTTGAGCCCTTGTTCTGTGACGAGCCACCCCTTCAAACTTTTGTTAACCCAGCCAAGCTCTGAAAAAATATGATTTAATCGGTTTGCTGAAATACTCCATTCTTTAGCCATTTTAGTTGAGCTGAGCAATGTAATAGGAGTATCAGGACTTTGATGTGCAGGTAATTGAGTAATATCAAAACTCTCAGGCCATTCAATGTAGTCACCCAATTTCATAGAGGTTTTAATTCTTCCCCCTGCTAGCTTTCCTTTCGCGGTTAAAGTCCATTTCTCAGTTTCACGCAAAATGTAGTTAACTTCTTGAAGCTTAGCGAAAAGAGCTTTAGGTTCAAGACAAAGACGCTTGGCCGTGGCCGTAGTAGAAAAATAGTTGATAGTTCATTATCCAAAACAAAATAAAACAAATTTAGTGTATCCGAATAGATTATCTCATCGCAATAGTGCTTTCCGTGCTTTCCGTGCTTTCCGTGCTTTCCGTGCTTTCCGTACTTTCCGTGCTTTCCATACCTTCCGCGCTTTCCGCGTACTTTCACTACCCTCCGCACTTCGCTAGAAAGTGGTAGTTAACAACCACAAGGGATGTCAGCCAGTACAGTGCATGTTTTTGACTGCAATCTAACCT
>Ga0222645_100133_pt1 | contig 44927 bp, 43 predicted proteins | sample AntAcemetagen292_FD_179881 | JGI IMG/M metagenome (GOLD analysis project Ga0222645, IMG submission 179881) | Saline water microbial communities from Ace Lake, Antarctica - #292 | ecosystem: Environmental > Aquatic > Non-marine Saline and Alkaline > Saline | place: Antarctica: Ace Lake | collected...
GAAGGCCAAGAACAAGGCGCGGACGCAGAAGGCCAAGAACAAGGCGCGGACGCAGAAGGCCAAGAACAAGGCGCGGACGCAAAAGGCGCGGACGCAGAAGGCCAAGAACAAGGCGCGAAGGCGAAGGCGAAGGCGAAGGCGAAGGCGAAGGCGAAGGCGAAGGCGCGGACGCAAAAGGCGGAGGCAAAGGCGGAAGCCCCCGCCGATCCAAAAATGCAAGCGCTGATGGATATGGTCCGAACCGCAGGACCAGAAGGCGACTTTCACGGAGCAACAGGCCCCGCGCAGGTAGTAACAGACAAACAGGCGGACGAGGCGACAGCCTTTTTGACGTCGAGAACGCCCGACAGATACGTGGGGGGCTTGCTGATAGGCGCGCGCGCAGTATGCAGACGCGCCGACGCGCGCAAAATGGCGGACGCGATGCGCAGAGGCTTGCAAGCGACTGACCTAATCACGCACGACCGCAGACTTGCGACCGGACGGCTTGACCGTCGCGCGCTTGCGCGTCAGTCCATCGGCGCGGTTGATGTATTTGCGCGGCGCAACCATACGCCAGCAATCAAAACGGCGGTTTACATCATGTTAGATGGATCAAGCAGCATGAACGACACGCTCAAGGTTCAAGGCGTCGGGTCCGTGATGCGCTGGACCGCGACCATTGGGGCGCTTGCCGCAATCGCGCCAGCAATCGAGCGCGCTGGGGCTGATCTGGCTATCAGTGTGTTTTCCGGTGCTACGCCTTTCACAAGCGGCGACCACACAGCCAGCATACGACCATTGAAAGGCTGGGCAGGGCGCACCAACGCGCAACGGCTGATTAACAATCACGCCGCGCACGTTGCCTTCGGCAATACGCCAATGGGCGCTGAAATGATCCACGCGCATAATATGCTGGCCGCGCGTCGCCACGTCACGCGCAGGGTGTGCATATGGCTTTGCGACGGCGAAGCGTCCGACCCTGACGACACCCGCGACGCGCTGGCAAGGTCACGCGCGGCAGGGATTGAACACTACGCCGTTGCACTCGACACCGATGCGCCCGTAGCGATATTCGGCGCGGCGCATACCGCGATATGCAACAACATGGACGGGCTGGCCGATAAGATCGAAGCAGTGATGCTGGGCAGAAACAAAGCCGCGCAGGTGGCGGTGTGACGCCTCCAAACCAGCGGCGGACGCTCGACGCGCTCGACGTTGCGGCATGGCTGGCCGTCGTCGCGCTGGTACTTGGCGCAATGCGCTGGTGTCTCTAGCAACGCGCGGCAGCAACCAGCAACACGAACAGGGGGCCGCGCAGATTGCGCGGCCCTTATCTTTTGCGTTATGTGTCGGCATACGCAACCGACACAGGAACCCGAAACAATGCCGCGAACACCAAAAAAACCAGCTTTCGGCCTCACGTCCGCGCCACGTCCGGACGCCAAAAAACGCAACAGTGACCCCAGACGACAAAGTCAGTTGGCAGGGGAAATTGAAAACCAGAGCGATCCAGATTTTCCGTTTGATAATCAGGACGCACAAGATGACGCGACCCTTACGCGCAAGGTACTTAGAGCGATAATGCAGGACGCAGCAGCGCCAGCGGCATCACGGGCGCAAGCCGCAAGAACCTTGGCAGAAATGCAGGGGCTACTAGGGCGGCACAGCAAGCCAGCGACCGAAGACAACGCCAGCCCGACAGAAATGTCATTGGCACAGATTGAAGCCGAACTGGCCGCAATGGCACTCGAATAGCAGGGCAATCATGCATAACAGGGCGAAGGGCAGGGGGTGGCCCTTATTTATATAGTGCAATCACACCCTGACTAAGGGAGCGTCCCCAAGAATGGCCCACGTCCGGAGCGCCAAGACCCCACGTCCGGACCAGACCAGACCCCGCCCCCCGCCGTCCCCCGGCGCGGGCGCGGTTTATCTTATAGGCCACCCCGAACAGGCGCGGGAAATCCTGACTTTTTCTGACACCGAAGACAGCCGATCATGTAGGGCAAAATTTTCCTCGCATTTTGCCCTACAGCAAATATCCACGTCCGCCACGTCCGCCACGTCCGCCACATTTGCCAAAACCCCCGGCAATCTTCCGGCCATTTCCCGCCGACGACTTGACCAACTTGGCAGACCTTGCGGACGCAAAGATCAACCGGACTTCTTGCTTTGCCGGACGCAGTTTGTAGTTTATGATTGCCGACAAAGCATACACAAACACATTTAGTCCGTGAGGCCCCGCAACATGACCGAGCCAGTCCCAGTAAAACGCACACGGGCCACGTCCTTCCGGGCGCACTCGGTCGCGCAACCAAGCGCCCCACTGCCCGGCGGGTCCGTGGACGGCGAGTTTGACGGTACGAACCGCGTCCTCAACGACACCATCGACTTCGTGCGCCAAGCGATTGGCGACAACGGCAAGATCAAGGACGCCGCCGTGGACGCGTCCAGCCTTGTTGGCGACACAGGCGCAAAGGGCGACACAGGCGCAACAGGTCCGCAAGGCGCTGTTGGTCCCCTCGGACCGCAAGGGGCGCAAGGCCCCCTCGGCGGACAAGGCCCTCGCGGGGATATAGGCCCGCTAGGCCCCAATGGCCCTGTAGGCCCCAACGGACCCGTAGGCCCCAAGGGGGATGAAGGCCCCGTAGGTTTGCCGTTCGATCCGGACGCGGCTGGTCCCTCGGCGGAGCGCTCGGCCTACGACGCCGAACCAACAAACTTTGCGTTTCTTGACACGCAGCTTGGTCAGATTTTCTGGAAACTTTCCAACACCCCGGCCAACTGGACCACAGGCGTCAACTTCGGACGCGGCCCAACAGGGCTTACAGGCCCGACAGGGCTTACAGGCGCGGCGGGTGCGCGGGGTCTAATCGGCCCCGACGGCGTGGCGGGTCCGCAAGGTCCGCAGGGTATCCAAGGTTCAACAGGTGCGCAGGGCGGCGTCGGCGCGGCAGGCACAAATGGGGTGGACGGCGAAGCAGGCTTGGACGGCACTAACGGCACGGACGGCCCAACAGGCGGCGACGGCCCAACAGGCGCGCAAGGCGCGGCAGGCCCCACAGGTGCAGTAGGCCCAACAGGCCCAACAGGTAACACTGGCCCCGCGGGTACGTCCCCCGACATTAGCGCCAACCCCGATTGGGACGTAGACCCGGCCTCTCTATCCGACCGCGCGACCACAAAAACTTTCATACTGTCCAACGGAGCGGCGACCGGACAAGTGGCGGCGTTCGCCACTGACACGCCCCCCGACGGGTGGTTGGAGTGCAACGGGTCAACAATATCTCGGGTTATATATTCCAAATTGTTTGCAGCTATTGGCACAACTTTTGGCGCGGGCGACGGTTCAACAACCTTCGCTACTCCAGACCTTCGCGGCCAGTTTGTTCGCGGCTGGGATAACGGGCGCGGCATCGACGCAAGCCGTGCGTTTGGTTCTTCGCAACAAGACGAATTAAAATCGCACAGCCATTCTATAAGGTTAAACTACAACGCATCATCAGGGGGCAACACAGTTGCGGCGGCTTACGGTAACTATGTCCGGGCCACTAACTCACAATCAACAGGCGGCAACGAAACACGCCCCCGAAACATCGCAATGATGTATTGCATTAAATTCTAAGGAAACTCTTGTGAAAGAATTATACCACTTCAACGGAGTAACAGGTGAATTTGCTGGTACTTCTTTGGCGCGAAAAGACCCGATGGACCCGGTCCGGTATCTTATCCCGGCCAACGCAACGGACGTCCCGGTTGAACACATCGCGGGCAAGGCGGCGCTATACGCCGACGGCGCGTGGTCACACGTGGCCGACATGCGCGGGGACACGTACTGGTTGCCAGACGGCACAGAAATCACAGTGGACACACTCGACCACGTAAAACCCAACAATGCACTGGACGCCAAGCCATTGCCGACGGCGCAGGATGCGCGTGCATCCATTGCGCCCATTAGCCCGCTGCAAGGCATACTGACGCTTGGCGAAACCGAATGGGGTAAGGTTCTAGCATACCGCGAAACTGCAACTTGGTCTGAAAAAGTTGTGATCGACAACGCGTCGAATTGGGAACGTCTAAGCCAAAACATCGCGTTCTTTGGCTACCTTCTAAGCTACACGGACGAACAGATGGACACTATGTTTTTAGAAGCCGCTTTGGTGCAAGCGTGATAGTTTTCTTCTGGAAGGACGGTTGATGGATTGGACCCAAGCAATCGACGCGCTTGGTGGCGGGCTAAACGCCGTAGTTATCGTCGCCGTCTATATGTGGGGACGTGGCCGTGAAAACCGGGCTGACGTGCTTGTAGACACCGTTATCGAACTCGGACGCAGCCAAACGCAGGCTATCACAGAACTTACGAATGAAATTCGGCGCGGGGGGCGCGTCGGATGATGCGGTTTTGGTCAATTAAAATTAAGCACCGTGACACCAAGTTGGCCGAACTCGACAAGGTATTACGCGAACAGCGGATTGCCACCGACCAGTTCCGCGAGGCTCTTAGAGCGTCCCGCGATCAAGTCAGTCCAACAGAAAAATTCCTACCGCAGTTACGGGTAACACGTTGAAAAGGAACAAAAATGCGCAAATTTAACGCAGTAAATACCGTATCAGTTCGGGTTTTGGCCGAAGAAATCGTCAAACGCGAAGGCGGCTTTGTCAACGACCCCGACGACCTCGGTGGGGCCACCAACTTCGGTGTAACGATCCACACCATGAAGCGTCTAGGCATGGACCTCGACGGGGACGGGGACGTGGACGTGGCGGACGTGCGCGGCCTGACCCGCGACCAAGCAACAGACGTGTTCATCCAACATTACTTCGAGGCCCCCAAGATCGCCAAGCTGCCCGACGTCCTGCACGCGACTGTCTTCGACATGTACGTGAACGCGGGCAACAACGCCGTCAAAATTCTGCAACGGCTCCTTAACAAGTTCCCCGGCGTGTTGACGCCCAAGTTGACCGTGGACGGCGCGCTCGGCTCCAAGACAATCAAAGCGGCCTTTGACGCGGCGCGCGCCAATGCTGCGGCGCTTTACAACGCCTATGGGATTGAGCGGCGCAATTATTACTACGCAATCGCCGATAGCCGCCCCGCCAACCGCAAGTTTGCGAAGCGCAACGACGGCGGCAAGGGTGGGTGGATCACACGTTCCGAAGAATTTATCGAAACCAAATACCACACCACGGACGATGAACACCGCGCTCGCACGGCCCGGTGGGATACGTGAACCTTCTTACCAAAGCGCTCTTGCTGGTTGTTTGCCTTTTGTCTGCTTCGTTAGTTGTCAAAAGATACCAAGGCCAGATCGAAAGCCTAAAGACGGACCTCCGGGAAACCGAACGCCGTCTTGACGCCTCCGAGACTTTGGCCGCGCACCGCTTGATCGCCCGGCAGGTCGCGGACGCCCGATTGGAAAAAGAAACGGCGGACGCGCTCCGGTATGGGGCGCTCCGCGAAGAACTCGCACAAAAGGCCACAGGCTATGAAGAAGACGATATTCCTGATTATCTCGGCGACGTACTTGACGGCTTGCGGCGCACTCACCCCTGACCCGGTTTACGTTGACCGACTGATTGTGCCGGACGTGGCCCCCGTTTTGCGCAAGCCGTGTGCCGCGCCAACGCTCCCCGGACGCGGCGAAGCGCTGTCCGAAATTGGCGTCTTGCTGATTGGCTACGACGCAAGCCTGTCTTGCGCCAACGGCAAGATAATCGCTACGGACGCAATCTTGACGGACGCAGAAGACCGCGTCCGGAACCAACCGGAATGAGCGGTCCTAACTCCGCAGACGTAAAGCGCCGCCGGGACTTACTCCTGCGTCTGGCTGCGGCCAAGCGCGCCCAAGGGGGCCTGCTCGATTACACACGCCTGACCATGCCGGACGCGACGGACGCAAGCGCGAACCCACGTTCCCGCTACATCACCGGGCGCCACCACGAACTGATCGCCAAGGAACTTGAAAAGCTGGAAGGCGGCGAGAACCTACGGGTTATTGTGAACTGCGGACCGCGACACGGAAAGTCGGAACTGGGCAAGCGGTTTATCTCTTGGTTCTCCGGACGCCACCCGTACAAGTCATTGATCTTTGGCACGTACAACGAAAACTTCGCCGGGGATAACGGGCGCGCTGTGCGCGACATTATCCGGTCGCGCGAACACCAGCTTGCGTTTCCCAACCATAAACTAAAAGACGGGTCGGAAGCTGCCCAGCGCCTTCAAACCGAAGAAGGCGGGATGCTTGCTTTCGTCGGACGTGGCGGTTCGATTACAGGACGTGGCGGACACGGTATCGTTATCGACGATCCGATCAAGGACCGTGAAGAAGCCGACAGTAAGAACGTCCGCGACAAGCTGTGGGAATGGTTCACGCAAGTTGTGTCCACCCGGCGCATGACCGAAGACAGTTGGATACTTTTGATCCAAACCCGCTGGCACGAAGACGATCTTGTCGGTCGCCTGACGGACCCGATGAACCCGTTTTACAACGCGGAAGAAGCGAAGCAATGGGTTATTATCGACTTGCCCGCACTGGCGTTTGACGACGCGCCGGACGTGTTGGGGCGCAAGCCCGGCGAAGCCTTATGGCCCGAAAAATTCCCCGTTCGGTTCTTAGAAGCCCAACGGCGTCTAGACCCGCGCGGTTTCCAAGCGCTCTATCAAGGTCGCCCGTCCTCGGACACTGGCAACTTTTTCCGGGTCGAGGATATTCTGACCTACACGCAAGACGAGTTGCCGAAGAACTTGCGCTTTTATGTGGCGTCCGACCACGCGGTAAGCACGCGGCAGGACCGCGACAAAACGGCAATGATCCCGGTGGGCGTGGACGAGGCGGACAACATCTACATCTTGCCGGACGTGTTTTGGCGTCACGCGGCGGCGGACACGGCGGTGGACGCGATGCTTAACTTGATCCAGACGCGCAAGCCTTTGTTTTGGTGGGCGGAGCGCGGACACATCACGAAGGCAATCGGCCCCTTCTTGCGCAAGCGCATGACCGAAGAAGGCGTCTACGCGTCCATCATCGAACTGACCCCAGTGCAAGACAAACAGACGCGGGCGCAGTCGATCCAAGGCCGCATGGCGATGGGCAAAGTGTTCTTCCCGGCGTTCGCAAGCTGGTGGCCCGCTGCGCGCGACCAAATCCTAAAGTTTCCCCACGGAACCAACGACGACTTCGTTGACGCGCTGGCCTACGTCGGCCTCGGCCTCGCCCAGCAAGTCAGCGCAAACGCCGTGTCACGCACGCGGTCCTACGGGCGCGAGGGTACGTTCCAACGCCTTATCACAAATAGCAGAAACGCAGAGCGATCCGCCGCCAATCGGCGCGGAAACGACGGCTGGTAACAGGAGACAACAGCATGGATTACCCAACAACCCAGCCCGATCTATTTGGTGGCACACTCGAAGACGCAGTCGTGAACCCGAAGTCCGCGATGAACCGCGACGCACCAGACCCGGCAGTATCACGCGCCGCGCTGGTCGCACGCTGGCAAGCCGAAGTGATCGACGCACGCGAGCATTGGTCCAAGGTCGCGTTTGCGCGGATGCGCTCGGACATGGCTTTTGCCGCCGGACGACAGTGGCCTTCCGATCCGATGGGCGAATTTACCGACGCAGAACAACACCGATATATCGCCAACATTACTTTGCGCCACGTTTCTTCGCGGACCGCTGCGATCTACGGCAAGAACCCAAAGATCGTTAGTCGCCGCAAAGAACGGCTGATGAACACCGTTTGGGACGGCAACCAGCAGACGCTTATGTCGGCCATGCAAATGCTGCAAATGAACCCGGCAGACCCGCAAGCGCAGGCCGTCGTTCAAGACGCAAGCGAAAGCATGGCCCGTTCGGCGCAACACACCAAGATTGCCAAGACTTTGGAACTGTTGTTTGCGCATGAAATTGACGAGCAGGTTATTCCGTTCAAAACGCAGATGAAGGCCAACGTCCGGCGCGGCCTGACGACAGGTGTGGGCTACGTCCGCCTCGGATACCAACGCGTCATGGGCAAGCGCCCGGACACGTCCGTACAAATCAGCGATATGTCCCAACGGCTGTCCCACCTTGAGCGCTTGTCTGCGGACGTGGCGGACGGGGAAGTTGACGAGAACTCCGCCGAAATGGAAGAACTGACGCTCGCCCTCCAAGCAATGTCCAAGGAAACGGAAATCATCGTCCGCGAAGGTTTGACGTTCACCTATCCAGACAGCACCGCGATTATCCCGGACACCTCCTGCAAACAGTTGCGGGGCTTTGTTGGCGCGGGATGGGTCGCCGAGGAATTTTATCTCTCGGCCAACCAGATCAAAGAAGTCTATTCCATCGACGTCAAAAGCGGCGGCGGCACGTCGTACAGCGCCAAGAACGCGCACGGCGGCGAATACTCGCGCGGCGACACCACGGACGCACACGGCACAACCGGAAGCGACCGCGCCGACCGCGATATGTTTTGTGTTTGGGAAATTTACAACCGCGACGACGGCTTGGTCTACACGATCTGCGACGGCCACAAAGACTTCTTGCTGCCGCCCGAAGCCCCGGACGTTTGGTTGGAACGCTTCTATCCTTGGTTCCCGTTCGTAATCAACGAAGTCTATGACGAGCAAAGCGTGTTTCCGCCGTCTGACGTCCGCTTGATGCGCGATATGCAGCTTGAACTTAACCGCTCGCGCCAAGGTTTGCGGGAGCAACGCCGCGCCGCGCGGCCTGTTCGTTTTACCCGCAAGGGTGCGCTGTCTTCGGCGGATAAAGATAGCCTTACGAACTGCAAAGCGCACGAAGTTATCGAAATGGACGGCCTGCAACCCGGCGAACGTGTCGAGGATATGATCCAGTCCTATTCCGGCGGGCAAGTGGACCCACGGCTTTATGATCCGTCCCCGGTCTACGACGACTATAACCGGACGCTCGGCCAGCACGAAGCCAGCCTCGGCGGTACGTCCGGCGCAACCGCAACCGAAACGTCCATCGCCGAAGGAAGCCGCCTGTCCACAGTCGGCAGCGTCGTGGACGATCTGGACGAGTTTTTGACAGAACTTGCCCGCGCGGGGGGCCAAATCCTACTGCTCGAAGCCAGTCTTGAGCGTGTCAAAGAAACAGTCGGCCCCGGCGCAGTCTGGCCCGAAATGACGCGCGAAGCCGTCGCAAAGGAAATTTTCCTCGACGTGGAAGCGGCCAGCACCGGACGTCCGAACAAGGCGCAAGAAATCCAAAACGCGCAGCAAATCTTTCCGTTGCTTATGCAAATCCCCGGCATGTCGCCGGAATGGCTGGCGAAGGAACTGTTGCGCCGCATGGACGACCGCCTCGACCTCACGGACGCAATGTCGGCGGGGATGCCGTCCATCGCCATGATGAACAGCGCACAAATGGGCGCAGGGCAGGGCGAGGCTGCGTCCGCCGGGCAGAACGATCCGCGCGCGCAGGGCGCGTCCGGAGCGCAGAACGCACCAAGCACACAACCACCCCAAGTCAACGCGGCCCCACGTCCGCCGTCCGCACCACCCGCGCCCGTAAGCTAAGGCCAGAAACCCAACCCTACGTTTTACCGGACTTTTACATGGACACGTCCGCAAATGATCCGGTAAAACCTACACAACCAACAGGAGCGACAAAGTCACATGGCTTTTAACCCAATGGATAAAGGCGAATTCGATGCGGCCACGCCAGCCGACGCTCAAAATGCCGACACAGCAGACAACGAGCAGACTTCGGACACGAACCCGGCGGACGTATCTAGTCCGGCGGACGCGCAATCGTCCAGCGCACAGGACGCGGCCTCTACGGGCGCGGACGCCAACCAACCTGCAACAATGGAGGACGCCATTCTTGCAGCGCTCGGCGAACCAGACGCCAAATCCGGGGACAACACCGCAGACGCGGACGCCACGGACGCGGAAGACGAAGACCCCGGCGATAAGGCGGACGCAAAATCCACGGACGCGGACAACGAAGACGGAAAAGACACCAAAGCTGACGCGGATGCGGGCGCGGTGGACGAGGCAGACCCTTCCGATGAAGAACTAAAAGGCTACAAGCCCGGCGTTCAAAAGCGGATTAAGAAACTGCTTGCCCAGCGCAACGAAGCAACCACCAAAGCGGCTGGATTTGAGACAGACGCAACGTCCTATCGCGGTTTGCGGACCTTTATGGCCTCCGAAAACCTCAACGATCAGGAAGCAGCGACACTGTTTCAAGTGGGCGCGGACCTAAAGTCCGGCGATCCTACGCGGATGCAACGGGCGCTTGGCTCGTTACAGGCGCAGGTCCAGCGAGTTTCGGAAGCGTTAGGACAGACTGTCTCCGCTGATTTGCAAACGCAGATCGACAACGGGGACATGACCGAAGAAGCGGCAAAGCGCTTTGCGCAGGAACGCTACGGACGTCAAGTCGCGGACGCCAAGTTGCAGCAACAGCAGGCCACGGCCCTTCAAGGCCGGACCGAGCAAGCTGCAAACGAGCAACGCCAAAGTGTCGTAAATTCTGTGACCGATTGGCAGACCGCCATTCGCAAAACAGACCCGGACTTCGACAGTAAAGCCGAGTTGATGCGAACCTTCGGGCAAGCAATGGTCGCTCAAAAAGGTGTGCCAAAGAACGCTGCCGAGGCCGTGGAATATGCGAAAGCGATCTACGCACAAGCCTCGAAGTATTCCAAGCCCGCTGCGCCCAAAGCCACACGTCCGACGCCAAGCGCATCATCGACACCGAAATCCGGCATGACGCCGACGGCCACGTCGATTGAAGACATTATCGCACAGGGTTTGTCTGTTTCGTAAGCCACCACTAAGGACTAAAGATCATGGCTATCACGCAAGCACAGTTGGACCTCATTGCCACCTCCGCAATGGCGTTTTACATTAACAAAGACGAGACTTTTAAGCAGTCCATCCAAGATCGGCCAATGGTCGCCTTGATGGAAGGCAAAGCCAAGTCTTTCCCCGGCGGCGACGGCAACATCAGCGTCGCGGTGCAGGGTAACTTCGGCGCGGGCGGCACGAACGACAGCCTCGCGGGTTTCTCTTATGACGACGTCGTTTCGTTCTACAACCCGGCCAATGCCGACCGCCTGTCCTACAAATGGCGCGAGCATCACATCGGTTTGAACGTCACACATACCGAGTTGAAGCACGACGGTATCTCCGTCACGAACGAAATGGGCGGCACAGCCAACCATTCCGGGCGTGAACAGACCATGTTGCTGAATATGTTTAAGGGCAAACTGTTCGACTTCGGCGAGCGTTACGCGCGCTCTCTGAACGCCTTGCTCTGGGGTGATGGTACTGCGGACGCGAAAGCGCTTCACGGCATTAAGCACTTCCTTGTGGCGAACCCCGGCGCAGGCGTTGTTGGCGGCATGGATCGTGCGGTCGCGGCTAACGCCTATATCCGCAACCGTGCGCGGACAGCGGCAATGCAAACGGCTATCGGGTCCACTTCTGCTTTGTCCGCCCACGGCGGCGACGCGGTCACGTCCTCTCCTGCGGACGGCGGGGCGCTGTTGCAGGTCTTGCAACAGGAACACCTGTTCTTGCGTAAGTTTGGCGGCAAGCCTGATACGTTCCTTGCTGGCTCTGACTTCATTTTTGCTTTGCAGAAAGAAATCCGCGCCAACGGCCAATACAACCAGAACGGCGTAAAAGGCTCGCAAGACGGCGCGATGGGGACCATGCTGTTCGATGGTACTGTGATCCAGTACGATCCGACGCTGGACGATATGGGCCATTCCAAGCGCGGATACTGGTTCGACTGCCGCCACATTTACTTGATGAAAATGGCAAACGAGTGGCGCAAGGTTCACAACCCAGCCCGTCCGGAAGACAAATTCGTCATGTACCGTTCGCTGACTTCCACCGGACAAGTGGTTGCCCAGCAGCTTAACTCCGGCTTGGTTATCGACATTAAGTAAGCCTACTGCCCCGGCGCATGAAGCGCCGGGGCTTTCCCCCTTTTAAGACACAGGAAACCCTCATGTCCAAAATTCAACTTCTCGCGGTTGCTATCCACCTCGGCGGTGAGCGCAACAACACCGTCGTCCGCGACGCAACCGACCCGATCACGTTCCCAGAAATGCAGGTCTTGCAAGCGATCCACGGCGGCGCGGAACACGTCCATTCGGCGGTAGACGTCGGCAGTGTCGAGCGCACAAGCGAAGAAGAAATGGAACGGCTATCCAACAAGTACGGACGCAAAGTCGTAACTGACATTTTCCCCGTTGTTGCTGGCCGTGTGAATATCAGCCGGGGCGACGACAAAATCCCGACGCTCGAAGAAGAACGCGAAGCTGCGGACGCAGCCGACGAAGCCCGCGCCAAAACCAAAGCGCGTAAGTCTGCCAAGTCCGAACCCGCTAAATAAGGATTAGCCCTGTGCGAATTATGTCTCTCAACGATATGTTGGCCGAACTCCGGTCCGAAGCACGTATTAGCGCGAACGTGGCGCACGGGGCGCACCTCCTGCCCGGACACATCGCCCTTCTGCGGCGTGTTCAAGAGGAAGTCTATTCGGCATATGATTGGCCTTCCGTGCAGGCGACAGGCGCGGTCGAAGCCCCGGCGGGCGCGCGGTATTTGGCGTACCCGACCAACATCGCTTTCGGCGGCGTCCGCGAAGTTTACGCTAAGAAGCCCGGCTGTAAATGGCAGGAAATCTCATTCGGCATTACGCCCGAACACCTCAACGAGTACGACAGCGACGACGACGAGCGTGCGCCGGACGTGCGCGCGTGGGCGAACTACGCGTCCCCGGACGCAGAAATCGTAAACCAAAATATGTTTGAAGTCTGGCCTATCCCAGACGTGGACACGAAACTGCGTTTTCACGGACGCATGGCCCTTCGGCCACTGGCGGACGTAGACACGGACCATTCGACCGTGGACGGACCGATCATCGTCCTGCACGCCGCCGCCGAAATTCTGGCAGGCCAGCGCGCGGAAGACGCCTCCCTCAAACTTCAAAAGGCCACAGGGCGTTACGCCCTTTTGCGCCAGACGCAGAACGCCGTAGACAACCGCAAGGTCAACATGGCGTCGCACGGTTCACCCTCCGGTTCTCGGCGTCGCGGACGTCAGGGCCTCGATTATATTTAACAAGCAAGGCGCAACATGCCCTATCTACAAATCGACGACTTCGCAGCGGGTATCGACCTCCGCAAGTCGGCCATAACCGCGCCAGCGGGGACGCTTCGCATTTTGAAAAACGCGACGATCACGGCAGGCGGCGAAATCGAGAAGCGCAAAACGGCCACGTCCGTCGGCGCTCTCACTGCGGGCAAAACCCACGGACTTGCGTTTCGGGGCGGCAACCTTGTCGTGTTCGGAACGCTACCTCCCGCCGACGCTGGCGCGCTACCCGCCTACGTCGAATATATCCGCCTCAACGTGGCGGACAGCGAAACCATCGTTCGGGTCATGGACACGCAGACTTATGGCGCAAGTATCTATGTCGTAGCAAAGTTCACCGACGGCTCCGTCCGCCACTTCTACGACGGCGTTCTCGTTCCGGCTTCGCAAGTCGTCGGCACTAACGTCCGCGCGCACCAAAAAAAGATGTACGCGATTGACGACGTAAACCTGCGGTTCTCTGCCATTAACAACCCGGCGGACTGGGACGGAACTGGCTCCGGCGTTATCGACGTGACAACCGAAGACGCACCCTCGACCGAACTTGTCGGGATCGAACGGTATTACACGCAGCTTGCGCTATTCTGCCGGACGTCGATCCAAATGTGGCAGATGGACCCGGACCCGCTTCGCAATTCCCAAGTCCAAGTCCTCGGCAACATCGGCCTTATCGCGCCAAACGCGGTTGCGCCCTATGGCAGTGGCGACGTGTTGTTCCTTTCGGACACGGGCATCCGGTCCCTGCGCGCGCGCGACAGTAGTAGCGCGGCGGTATTGAACGACATAGGTTCGCCCGTGGACAACCTTGTGGCCGCGCGCCGCCGGATTATGACGCCGGGCGTTGAAGCCACGTTGAAGGCTTTGGTTGACCCACTCTCCGGCCATTTCTGGCTTGTCTGGGGCAGCGAAGTTATCGTCCTTGCGCTGTACCCCCAAAGCAAAGTGTCGGCATGGTCGCTGTTGGACTTCAACACGCGGATCGACCACATCGTCACGGCCAACTCCCGTGTCGCGTTTCGCACAGGGGATGAACTTTTCATTTACGGGTCGGTCCCGCAATCCGGCAATCCGTTCGCGGCCAACGCGTCCGTGGGTGTGACAGCCTCCGAGTATGACGCAACGTCCGTGGAAGTGGTGACGCCGTTCATGGACGCGAACCGCCCGGCGCAGTCTAAAAACTGGTCCGCGCTGGACGTGTCTTGCACCGGGACGTGGGACGTGTTCGTGAACCCGGATTACAACGCGCCCGGCGCTTGGACCCAGATCGCAACGGTCACACGCCCGACGTGGGGTGAGTTTCGCCTGCCAATCCAAATGGAAGCCACGCACCTTGCAGTCCGGATGGTATCGCGCGGCACAGGCCCCGCGTCCGTGGCGACAATGGCGCTGCACCACGATTTAGGCGAGGAAGAATAATGCCCAAGGTCACGATAAAGCGCGAACCGTCTTATGAAGACATGCTGCAAATCACCCGCAATCTTCGCGGACGTGACATGGAAGAACTCTCGGCCACTTCATATAGCCCGACACCGGAAGGTTTTGCCCACGCGGCAGTCTCGTCCGGCGGGTTTCGATGGGGGACATATGTGGATGGACGTCCCGTTGGGGCAGGCGGCGCAGTCCCCCGCTGGCCGAACGTCTGGACTGTGTGGGCCTATGGCACGGACGAGTTTGAGAAAACGATCCTGTCCGCAACCCGGCAGTTTCGCCGCTTTATTATCCCGGCGCTATACCGGGCGGGCGCGGTCCGTGTGGACTGCTTTGCGCTTGCGTCGCACACGGACGCTTGCGCGTGGCTGCAATATCTTGGTGCTGAACCGGATAATAAACTGGACAGTTGGGGCAAGAACGGCGAAACATTTATAAATTACGTTTGGACGCGAAAAAAGATGAAGCAGATTTTGACCGAACAAGGCCAAATCTGACACCCGCAGCAGGAACCCGTCGTGTCCCGGTTTCCTACACGGGAATAACACCAACGATTGGTGGTATCCTAATATGTGTTTCAACGGCAGCGCACCAGATATTGACACGACTTACCAAGACCAGATGCAGGCCGACGCGACAGCCGCGCGGGTCAAAGAAGAAGCACGCCAAGGGCGTATCACCGAAGGCAACGCCGCGCTTGATACGCAATTCGGCCAATTCGATGCAGGCTTTTTTGATAACTATCTGAACACGCAAATGGACTTTGTTAAGCCCCAAGCGGACAAACAATTCAAAACGGCGCAGGACGACTTGACGTATGCTTTCGCGCGCAACGGCACGCTAAATTCAAGCGCAGCCGGGCAGCGACAAGCGGACCTGTCCACGTCCTACTCCGACAACCTCGCAAGCCTTTTGTCTAACGCGCAGCAGTCCACAGACGGATTGCGCAGTCGGATCGGCGGCGAGAAAAACTCTCTTGTCGCGCAGCTTAACGCAACCGGGGACGCAGATCGCGTATCCGGCGAAGCCCTTTCGCGGGCGCAACAGATTTACCAGCAACAGCCGTCCTACAATCCTCTTGGGGATATGTTCGGGGGGTTCGCGTCCGGCGTCGGCGCGGTCGGCGCAGGGCAACAGCGCAAAGCTGCAAATGACGCGTATTTTGGCACGGCTTCGACAGCCGGAAACTCTCGCGTGGTAGGATAAAATGTGTGATCCAGTAACATTGGCGGTGGCGTCCGTCGCCATGACCACCGCCGGGGGTATCTCGCAGGGTAATACTCAAAAGCGGTTTCGCAACGCGCAGAACGCGTCTGACAAACAAGCCGCCGAAATGTCCAAGCAGGCACGCGACGCGGAAAGCGCGCGGCAGGACACATTCGAGGCAAACGCAAACTCCGGTTATGAACAGACCCGGCAAAGCCTCGGACGCGAACAACTCGACACGCAGCGCGCGGACGCGTCCGCCAGTTTCGTAGACAAGCTGGCCTCGCAGTCTAACGCGACACCGGAGGGTTTTCTTCTTAGTGGGCAGCAAAACGCCAGCGAAGTTGTGAAAGCCGACATTGCCAAGCGCGCCAACGTCGCCGCCGTGGACAGTCGCCAACGCATCAAAGCCTTGGCGGACCTGACAGGCTACGGCGCAGCCGGACAGCAACGCGGGCAGTCTCTTACAGACAATTCCAACTTCATCACGACCTTGAACGGATTGCGTCGCGGATCGCTCGGCGTCGCCCAGCAGGAACAAACAGTCCCCGGCGCACAAGTTTCCGCTGGCGACGATACTCTCGGCCAAATCTTAATGGCGGGAGGCCAAGCCCTCGGCGGTTACGCAGGCGGCGGAGGCGGCTTCGGCGGAGGCGGCGCACCCACGCGGCCACAGGCGCGCCCCACCAATCTTATCACAGGATAACAAGCCATGAACCGCACGATCAACAACGATGCAATCGCCCAAGGCTTCGCTTCTCTGGCAGGCATCCTTGCACCCAACCCCGGCGGCGCAATCGCTGCGGACATGGAACGGCGTCGCGGACTTGAGATTGACAGCCGCACAGGCTTGAACACGGCCAACACCGGACTTGCGACGGCAAACACTGGCACGGCAAACGCGCGGACCGGGCTTCTCGGCGAACAAACACGTGGCGCATACGAAGACACCCGCAAAACAAAAATAGGAAGCGACGGCGTCGAGGGACTTGCAGCCCTTCTCGCAGGCACGGGGGACTTGGGCGGGGCGCAAGCTATGCTCGCGGGGCAAACCCCGAGGAACGCCGCCATATCCAGCGCGTTGGTCAATCCGAAATTCCGCTCTGGCGACGACATAACGGCGATCCAACTACTTGCGGGCGACAACTACGCCAACACGAGGAACGGTTTTGACCAGACGCTTGCGCAGGACCAGCAGCAGCAAGCCGCCGAACTGTTGAACGCCCTAACAATAAACGACGCGAACAACTTGAACGCCGTCAACATCAACGACGCGGATAACTTGAACGCCGTCAACATCAACGACGCGGACATTGCAGGCAATTTGGTAGACGTACTGGCTGGGGGCGCGGGCGACCTTGCCGTCGCGGACGCAAACAATGCGGCAACGCAGAAGTTGCAGGATACCGAAGCCGCGTTTAATCTCGCTAACCCCGGCGTGGGGTCCACCGGAAGCCCGCGCGCAGTGAGCGTAAAATCTGTTGACGACGCAATGACGTTGCTTGGCGGAATGTTGCCCGCCAACGCAAAAGGCCCCGCAAGCGTGATCGACCCGGCGCAGTTACCCGCTATCCGGCAGCGCCTTGCCGTCCTGATCGAACAGTCCGGAAGCCCGGACGTCGCGGTCCAAATGCTTATGGGTGAACTCGGACTGCCCGTCTATGACGACGGCGGCTTTTTGGGAGGCGACAGCAACACAATCGGCCTACGTCCGCAGGGCGCGCCCGCAGCACCCGCAGTACCCGCAGCGCCAAGCAAGTACCCCGAAGGCACTACCGCCACGATGAAAGACGGTACTCAAGCGCGCATGACGGGCGGGCAATGGGTTCCCCTGCCATGAGTGGCGCTCCGTCCCTGATGGATTGGCTGAACTATACAAACCAAGGCGCGACGCGCAGCCAAGCGTTGTCACCGGAACTGATTGCGGCAATGCAGTTTCTTCCGGAACTCGGCGTCAGTATGGACGTATTTAGCGGTGGGCAAGACGGTATCGAAACGGGTAGCGACCAGCGTGTCGGCTCGACCCGGCACGATCACGGCGGCGCGGCGGACGTATTCTTTAACCACGGCGGACGCCGTTTGGATTACGGCAACGAAGCCGACATTCCCATGTTGCAACAGATCGTATCTCGCGCCCGTGCCAACGGCATTACAGGCATCGGCGCAGGCGACGGCTACATGCAGCCGGGGTCCATGCACATCGGCTTCGGCGACGAAGCTGTTTGGGGCGCAGGGGGCAACGGCTCGAACGCGCCGGATTGGCTTCGCGCAGCGTTCAACGGCACACCCACAGGCGCAGCCCCGCAGTCTCGCGTTGCGTCCGCCACACCCGCGCAGAACGCCCCTGACGCCCTCGGCGAAATCCTCGCGGCAGTCGCCCCCGCGCAAGCGCCAGCAAGCAGCATGGCCCCAAGCGCTCCGGCGGCTTCGCAGCCAAACCCTTTTGAAATTATGGCCCAGCAACAGTTTGCAAACCAAGTCCAGCAAGGGCGCGGTCGGGACGTGAACAGCATCCTCGCTGAAATGCAAACTCAAACAAACCGGAGAGCCTAATGGCCGGACGCATTTATACAGACGCCGACGTAGCGGGCTTGACCCCAGCGCCGCAGCCTATTTTCACGGACGCAGACGTCGCAAGCATCGCGCCACCCGTACCCGCAGCCCCGACGACCTACACGGACGCGGACGTGGCAGTTGTGGCGGACGTGGCCCCTGTTGCACCCCTCGCGTCCGCAGCTATTGCAGCGCCGCTGGACGGCTGGTTGACAGACATTCAAGTGGGCCTAGAGCAAGCCGGACAAATCCCCGAAGGCTTGCGTCTTGGGCGCAACGCGCGGATTATGAACAACCTTGTTCCGGCGGACGCCGAAGCAAGCGTCGCCGATCCGGCGAACAAGCAGATTGACGAATTCACGGCACTCTTGAGCAACGTCCCCGAAGGCCCGGCCCGCGATCAAGCCCTCGGCGTTATCGCCCAGATGGGGGCTGCGCGCGACAGCGACATTGCGGGCGTAGCGCCCCAGCGGTTGTTGCGTGAACAGAACGCAGAAACAGCGCGCCAAGACAGCCTTCCGGACATTGCGTCCGTAATGGCAAGCAACGCGCGCATCGCAGAGTTTCCCACAAACGAAGCCTTCACCAACATGACCTTGCCCGAAGCGACGTGGGGCGAAGCATGGCGCGCAGCAAAATCGGACCCGTCCGGCGTTGTGCGGACGGCGTTCTTGCGCTCCCTCCCGTCTATGGCCCCAACCATCGCCGCAACCGTTGCAGCCACGGCGGTCGCAGGCCCGACAGGGGGCGCTATTGTCGCGGGTGTTACAGGTGGCGCAACCGAATACGCTTCTACGATTGCGGGCGAAATCTCGCCTATGTTGCAAGCAGCGGGCGTGGACGCGACGGACCAAGCCGCAGTGCTGGCGTTCCTTGAAACGAACCCGGAACTCCTTAACGCAGCCGCAAACAAGGGCCTTATTCGCGGGGCCGTGATCGGCGGATTTGACACGCTGACGGGCGGGGCTACGGGCGCGCTTGCACGCGCTGCTGCAACTTCCGGGCGGGCAACTCGCACTGCCACCGCTGCGGCGGGTGGTGTAGTCGAAGCCCTCGGCGAAGGCGCAGGCGAAGCGCTGGCAATGGCCGCGACAGGTGACGAAATTTCCCCCGGCGAAATCCTCGCCGAAATCGCAGGCGGCGCTGGCCCCGGCGCAATCACTACCGCAGGTCAAATGGCCGTCCAAGCTGCGTCCGCAGCAGAAACCCGCGCCGCAGACAACGCAAAACTCCCCGGCGTTATCCCTGATCGGCTGAACACGGCGGACGTGGACGCACCCACATACACGGACGCGGACGTGGCGGACGTGGTGGACGTGGCGGACGCGGACCCGATCCCGGAACCAGCCCCAACAGGAGAACAGCAGAATGACCCGACGGCTAACGCGGCGGACCCGGTTGAAGCAAACGCACCACAAAGTGCAGGACCAACAGAGAACGCAAGCCCGGAAGCAGCCGCCCAACCCGCCGAGCAATCGCGGCCTACCGTCCGGGTTTTTACTCCGGACAATAAGGAAGTTGAAGTTGCGACCGGGGTTGTCGAAGCTGACACGCTTCTGACGTCTGACCAAGAGGCATACCCGCAAGAACTGCAACCCCGCGACCGCGACCGCGCTGCGTCCCAAACGCAGATCGAAAGCATCGCCAACGCCCCGAACCCCCGGCGTCTGGACCAGTCGCCCGAAACAAGCAACGGTTCGCCGATCATCGGCCCCGACGGCGTGGTGGAAAGCGGCAATGGCCGGACGATTGGCTTGCGTCGCGCATACGAGCGCGGCACGGCGGACGAGTACCGCGCGTATGTGACCGAGCAATTCCCCGAAGCCGCCAATATGCGAAACCCTGTGATCGTGCGCCGTCGTGTGACGGACGTTGACCGCCGGGACTTCGCGTCCGCGTCTAACCAAAGCACCACCCTTGAAATGTCCGCAACAGAAACGGCGCAGTCTGACGCGCGCCAGATCAACGACGACGTGATTGGCTTGTATCGCGGCGGACCTATCGGTAGTGCGCAGAACCGCGACATGGTTCGCGCCTTTATCGGACGCCTGCCGCAGTCCTCGCAGAACGCGCTCACCACAAAAGAGGGTGGACTTAGCATCGAAGGCCAGCGCCGCTTTCAGAGCGCTTTGTTCCAACGCGCCTATGGTGACGAGAAACTTCTTACGAGCCTGACCGAAAACCCGGACGACGATATTCGTTCTATCACGACGGCGCTTGCGGACGCGGCCCCGGAAATGGTCCGGCTTCGCAACGCAATCGACGGCGGCGTTATCTCCCCGGACGTGGATATTTCTGCGGACGTGGCTTCGGCTGTCCGCGCCGTCCGCGATATTCGCGCACGCGATCAGAACCTACGCGACGACCGGGCGCAGATCGACGCGCTTGCGGAGCCACGCACGCCCGCCGCCGAAGCGATCTTATCCGCGCTCTATAACCCGGCGGGAACCCGCATCGCATCTAAGGCCGCAATCCAGCGGTTCTTGACCGCGTACACAGAACGCGCCATGAAACAGAACGTGGATCAAGCCACACTCCCCGGCGTTGAAGCCGCGCCACTGAAAAACCGTGAGGAAATTCTCAATGAAACCGCAGCAGCCCAAAGTGACGACGACAGCGGCCAAGTCGGCCAACTTCTCGACGCCCCTCAAGGATCGTCTGGTGGGCGAAGCGCTGGTCGAGGCGGGCGAGGCGCACAACGAACCGCAGATGGTGGAAGCCGGATCGAAACTCCTGCGCGGTCTGGACGCAACCAAGACGCTGCCGACGACGTAGAACTCGCGGACGCAGCGCCGTCCGACGCCCCGAAAATGTCGGACAGCAACGTTGCCGAAGGCACTGAAAACTCGATCTATGAAGAAGCCTACCGCGACGCTGGAATGACGCCGGACGAAGGTGTGCTACTCCCGCCAGCCCGCAAGCGCCGTATTCTCGCGGACTTGCTGGCCTCGACGTTTGGGATTAAAGTAAACACCAACGTAAAAGGCAAACCGCTTTCGACGATTGACGTGGCAAGCCAACTTCTCGACGCCTACCGCAACATTCGCTATATGACCAATGCCCTCGGCCTGCCGCACAAGGCCCTGTCCCTCGGCGGACGCCTGACGCTGGCGCTCGAAGGTCGCGGACGCGGCAAGTATCTCGGCTTATACGACAGCAGCACCACCACGATCCACATGCCCGGACGTAGCAATTCGTTCGCCCATGAATGGCTGCACGCACTGGACCACTATTTGCGCGACACGATCAAGCCCGGCGCAATGGATTATCTGTTGTCTAAGGTCGCGCGCGTAGACGGCCTTGATGTTTACAACGGTCTTGAGGAAGCGTTCGCCAACCTCTTGAACGTAGTCTTCTTTGACGAAAGTTCGTTCGCCGCTAAAGCCCTCGCGCTGGAAACTGCCGCGTCCGCCACATTTGCAAAGGGTCCGCAACAGGGGCAACCGACAAAGGCTGCGATCACAGCCCAAGGCCAGCTTGACCGTCTTATGGCGGGCAACACGCGGTCGCGTATTCAGCCGTCCAAGTTCCGCACTGGGTCGCTGATCCAGAACAACGCAGGATATTTTGCCAGCGCACACGAAATGCTGGCGCGGTCTTTTGAGGCGTATATCGCGCACAAGGTTGATCTTAATGGCGGCGGAAACTCGTTCATCACCAAAGGCGAACGGGCCTATCTGTCCGACGGCGACAACGCTCTCGCCAACCTGTACCCAAAGGCCGAAGAACGCCTGCGCATTTTCCAAGCGTTCGACGTCCTGTTCGACCATATCCGTGACGACGCGCTTTTGGCAAACCCTGCGGACGCAGTGGGCGCACAGCCTGCGGACGTGGACATTCACGACCCTAAGTATTGGAACAAAGTCGCCCGCACCCAAGGCGAAAAAGGCTTCACAGCGCAAACAATCCGGGGGGCTGTTGAAGCTGCCGCCGGGCTGCGGGACTTTATTAAAGGCAACCTCGGCGGACGCAGCCGAAGCGCCGTGTCCCTGTCCGCCATGTCTGCGGCTGCACGTCGTTCGGGCTTTGACGCCGGGGCGCAAGGTATTCCAAACGCGCTTCGCCAAGCTGCACGCCTCACGGCGGACGTGACCTATCGGCGTCTGGACAGCGCCCGCGCCAACGCAAACTTGCGTCTGTCCCGCCAGCCCAAGGACGCGCAGCTTTCGCTGCAACTTCTGGTCGATAAACTTATGACCCAAAATGGTTCGGGGCGCGATATGCAGCACTCGCGGACGTTCGAGGATGCACGCGAGCGCGAGACTTTGAAAATTGCGAGCGACATTGGCGACGTCATATCTGTGAACGGCTTTAGCCTTGAGCGTCTTAGCAAAGCCGACAACGATACCTTGCGCGCGCTGATGTACGGCGAAGACGTGCCGGGGGCGACGAGCCGACACAAGGCCGTGGCCGCAACAATGCGCCGGATCATGGACCGCATCCACCGGAGGGCGGTCAACGTCGGCATGTCTCTCGGCTACGTCGAAGACAAAGGCTATCTGCCCCGGTCGATCCTGCCCTCACAAGTCGAAGCCCGCAAAGAAGAATTTATCAAGAAAGCCACGAAGGTTTACGGGCTAGTCTTTGAAGACCTTATGGCGAACGCGGGTGTGGCGGACGTGGCGGCTATGGCGACAGGCTTGTCTAACCGTCTGGAACCCGGCACGTCGCCACGTCAGAACGGGCCGTTCTCGCAGCAGCTTGCCCAACTGTCTGCCGCGCGCAAAGCCAAGGACGACGACGCGATTGCGGAAGCGCGGGAAGCCTTGGAAGACGCGATCAAACTCCCGTTCTCGGACTTTGCGGCGCGCGATTGGGCGTCCCGCATCATCATTGGCGACACTTTGACGTTTGACAGCCTTGGCCCAGAAACGCAGTTTACCAAAGCCCGGACACTCCCGGCGGAAACTGACGAAATCCTTGGGGACTTCTACAACGACGACGTTCTTGATCTGGTCATGCAGTACGCCGGACAGACCGAAACGCGCATCGCGTATGTCGAGCGCTTCGGCCAAACCAACGGCAACAAAGACTTCGCAACAATGCAGGGCCGTCCGGAAGTGCAAGCTGCGATCAACCGCAACCCTACGAAATACGATCCGGACACGGCGCAAGGCCGCGCCAATATCTTGCGCGATCTGGCGGACGTGAAGGTGGACAACATTGTCGAGTTGATCGTCCGGGAAGGCGAGAACCAAGGCGCAGACCGCGACGCTACGTGGATGCGCGGCTTGGTCGAGGACTTCACCGGGGCGTCTGCTTCGGGGTTCAGCCAGCGCGAAGACAATACGCTCGCGTCCGCTATGCGGACGTTGACGTATTTGAAGTTGCTCGGCAAAGCCTCTTGGTCTTCCATTGCTGAACCGACAGCGGTTATATTGCGGACAGGAAGTTTCAAGGCGGCGGGCGTGACTTATCGGCAATACGCCCGCGAGGCGTTTCGCTCGGCGGAAACCACGCAGGACGTGGCGCAGATCGCCCGTGCGATTGGGCTTGTGACGAACCAACTGCACGACAGCGTTCTTATGAACCGCCTCGGCGGGGACTTCGACCGGGCTATGTCCGGCAACACTATGCTTATGTCGTTCTTCAAAACCAATTTGCTCACGCAACTGACCAACGCACAGCGCCGCGCCACCATGGTCGGGGGGACGTACTGGATCAGGCAACTTTACGTCGGGATTGAAAAAGCCGGGACAGCCGACCCGGCGCGTGTAAAAATCCTACAAGCAGAATTGGCCGACCTCGGCGTAGGCGACAATTCAAGTCCAGTGCTGGCCGCGTGGTTCAAGACGTTTGACGACCTGCCGTCGATCACGGATTTGGAAAGCGCAGGCGGAAAGATTTACGCGGACGCCGTGGCGCGCTTCGTAGACCAGACCATCCAGAACCCGCGCCGCGCGGACAAGACGCTTATCTCGGCGACGCCGATGGGCAGTGCTATGTTTGGGTTGACCGCGTTCCTCTATGCGTTCTTCCAAAACGTCCACGTCGCGACGGCCAAGCGGGGGGTGCGCAACTATCGACTGTCCCGTGAAGCGGGCAGCAGCAAAGCCGGGGCGGCGGCGGACGCAGCGATCCCGTTTATGCAGTCTTTTGTCGCCGGATTTGCAACGCTCTTTGTGGCGCAAATGGCAGTTACTATCGCGCGCGAGGCTTTGTTCTCCGGCGAAAAGTGGGATGAACTGGAAGAAGAAGGCGACGACGCGCTGTTTAATTGGCTGGCAATCCGTTCGCTTTCGCGGACGGGCGTTGCTGGGCCTTTGGATATTCTGGCGAACACAGTGCTGGGCGTGCGCTTTCAACGCGATCTGGCGAACACCGTCGTCGGCCCCGGCGTCGGCAGCACATTGCAGAACGTCACGTCTATGGCGAACGGCTGGTTCGGCATAGGGCAGAACAGCCCGAACACGAACACCGCCGAACGGCAGGCGGCAATCGCGCTTTATCGGGAATTGATCGTGCCTGTTTCGGCGGTCGTTCTTTCCAGCACTGCCAAGAAAACGCCGTTGGGCTACGTCCTGCCGTTCTTGGGAATACAATATAGTTCGAGCGGCGACGCAGCGCAGCGGTTTGCGAACAAGGTTGTGGGGGAAAAAGAATAGTATCTATCACGCAAAACAGGCGAAAACCCCGGCAGACAACCACGCAAACAGACAGGCTTTATCATGCAAAGTAAAAGGGTCTATCACGCAACGCGTGATAAACCTACAAACTGCAAAAACGGCTCTATAAATAATCGTTTGTTTACAAGGGGTTGTGGTGATCCCGATTGGATTTGAACCAATAACCTGCCCCTTAGGAGGGGCGCGAACTTTACCGTTGGCCGACACAGCAGACACGGCGGACGCTTAGGAAATTGGTCTTTTACGTCCTCCGACTTTGCGTTTGTCTGTGTGTAGGCCACCAAAGCTGTCACGCAGCGCGTGATTTGGGGCATATTTATCGGCTAAATCACGCAACGCGTGATAGCGATATTTGTCTGTTTTACTGCTTGATCTGTGTGGTTTTTACTTTGTCAAGTAATAGATTTTACCTACGAATTAAAGTTGGTTGCAGCCATTAGCATTTCCAGAATTTCGTCAACGATCACGTCCGCGCTAACGTCCTCATAAGCCCCTTGACGATACCGCATATCGCTTAGTTGGCAGTAGAGTGCGGAAGTCTGGACGATCTGTTTTGCCTCCCCCATGCCGCACTCCCGTTCCGAGCGTATCCGCGCAACTTCGTCGGCATCGACCGGGCCAAACGCGACCGCGTTTAACATATCAAATCCGCCAGCTTTCATGTCTTCGATCCTTCTTTGAGTTTAACGAGGCCGTGTATCTTACGGCGCGCTTGGGGTGAGGGGGCTTTGGCAGCCTAGTGCGGGGGGACAAGGAGGTGGCATCCGTGGGGGACAGGAGGATTTGATTGGTCGTACCATTCAACGTAATATTCCGCGTGAGATATGGAAGCTAAGTCAGGGTTCCCACCCCAATAGACAGGCAACGCCCCGTTGCCGGGTCGCTCTTTTTTGGTGGCGATCAGGTGCGCAATTAGTTCGTCGAGGGTCAAAACGTCTTACCCCCGGGAGCTGTCCGCGCTGCGAAAGTGTGGTCTTCACGCACGGCGTTATACTCCATTTTGTCCGCGACTGCGCCTTGTAGGTCATACCCAAACGCGCCCGCGTAATCAAAAATTCGGATCAGTGCGTCCGCCAGTTCGACTTCGGCGTTCCGGCGGTGGGGCAGCTTGTCGTCCATAAGGTTCTTGCGTTCGCCTTCCATCGCTTCGCTAATCTCGGAATGAATAAGGCAAAGCAATTCGCCTTTGTTGCGCTCAATGCGCTGTCCCGTCTTGGGGTCGCGCCACCACTTGTCGTTGACGGCGTGGCACTTTTTTGAATAGTCGTTCAGGTTCATTTGGTTTGCCCTTTCTAGGCTTGGAAGTGCAGGTAGAATATCACTGCCGCAACGCAGATTACGCAGCCCCAGCGGACACAAAATTCAAACTTCGTATCGGGGCGGGTGAGCCAATCAAACATTGGCTAAATCCATGCTCGGCCCGTGGATCATTTCTGACGCCATAACGCCGCGCACAACCGCGTCCCTAATGCCGACGACTTCTGAAAGAAAATATCCATACCGAATTGCCAATCGGTTCTCAAACTCGGCTTTCGCGCGTTCGGGCGACCAGCCTTCAATCTTTACTTTCGCGGGGGAGATACCCTCGAACGAACCCCACGGCGCGGGAGGTGGGGCGAGCAATTCTTCGCGCTCGGCCATAAGCAGCCCAAGATCAAACGCCTTAACGCGGGCTTTGACCCAGCGCGCATCAACGTGTTGCGCCAGCGTTTCGTCCAGATTGACGGCTGCAAAAATAACCTTGTCGTGGCGTTGTTTCAAAACATGATGTGGCGCGGGGTGCGCGGACGGCGCGGCGATGGTTGCAAGGGCCATTGCCAACGGCGTTGTGACGTCGCCGATGTAGGCTTCGTGTGCGTCGTGCATCAGAGCGTAGAACGCCAAGGCATTATCGAAGGGGTGCGCCTTCACAGCCATGTCGTGCGCGTGGCAGCTATGCTCCGCCACAGAGTAGAAGCGTTTGACGTGGCCGTTGTAGCGGCAAAGCATAGATAGGGCGTGGGAAATGTCCGTGGGAACAACGTCGGCGATTTTGGGGTCCAGCAAATCCCATTGGACGCCAGACATTGTCTGCATCCACGGGCTGTCCATCTTGGGGTTGGTGTGCGTGTTCATTTTAGTATCCTGCGTGTGGGTTTGTTCTGTCTGCAATCTGCGTGTTGTTGTCTATCTTGTCAACAAACAAAACAGACAACAGATCATTTTTTATAACGGTCGCCTGTCCAGCCGTCGGCGTCTTGCGGTAAACCGTGCGCCCATTCCGGCACGTCGCGCATGATTTTAGTGATCGCGTCGCACGTCGCTTGGCCTTGCCCTGTTGGGGCCAGAGCAATCAATTCGTCGTGGACTGTCAGGCGCAAGTCGTGTCCGGCGCGGTCACATTTAATCATGGCGTAAGCCATAAGATCGCGGGCCACGGCTTGCGTGATATTCTCGGCAAACTTCCCGCCGTAGGTGCGCAAGCGCGTCCATTTGCGGGTGTACTGGTCGAGGCCCATGTAGGTCACGCCCGAATACTGCGGGTTGTGTGGGTCTGTCCGGACCTGTGCGTTGCGGTAAGTGAGCGTCCGCCCCGACGGCAGTTGCACGATCAGGTGTTCGCCCCACATGCCAAACGTGACGTTGCCGACAGCAAACTTGCCGGAGGGTTTGCCGATAGCGTTGCGCGCGGCGCGGTCTAGGTCGCGCCAGTAATCCACGATCTTGTGGTTCTTGGTCCGCCACGCGACCTTAATAGCTTCCGCGTCGTCGTCTTCGATTTGAACGCCGTAGGCTCCGGCCATTGTCTGAAACGCGCCGACGCCGCCTGCGTATCCGAGGGCCAGCACAGCGACCTTGCCGATCTGTCGTTGGTCCTTGGTCACGTCCGCCACTTCAACGCCGTAGATGCCCGCCGCGGCTTGCACGTAGACGTCTTCGCCGGACGCGAACACGTCCAGAATATCTTGCTGCCCGGCCAGCCAAGCCAGCACGCGGGCTTCGATCTGTGAAAAGTCCACAGACACCAACTCGTTCCCGTCCCCGGCGTAAACACACGCCCGCAGACAGGAGGACACGACGCCCATACCCGCGCCGAATAGCGCTTCGACTTGTTCGAGGCTTGCGCCGCCGAGGACAATCTTAACGGCGGCTGCGATGTTTTGGATCACACCGCGCGGCAGGTTTTGCAGTTGCACCAAGCGGCCAGCCCAGCGTCCGGTGCGCGACGCGCCGTAAAACTGTAACATGCCCCGGATGATGCCTTCGGGTCCGGCAGATTTCATGGTTGCCAGCTTGGCGGCGGACGTGCGCGCCGCGTCCGACCGAAGTTGCAGGATTTCACGTTCAACGCCGACGCACGCCACGTCCGCCAGCCTTGCGTCCACAGTCCCGCGCCGCAGGTCGTCGCCGAGATAGCCGTGCGTCTTGAGTTCGGGCAGCATTGCGCCAACAGACGTGACGGCGTTGACGCGTCCGCCAGTGATGCGCGACATTTCTTTGTTGGCCGCAACAACGGCGGACGCGGCGATAGTCTCAAGCAGGGCAACCAGTTTCAAGTCTACCGGGATGCCTTTGTTGTTCATCTTTTGGTCAAGTTCCCAGAGGGCTTGCTCGGCTGCGGGCAGCGGCAACAGCGTGTTTGCCACGGCGCGTTCAACCATGACGTCTTGGCGGCAGTATTCCACCAAGCGGTCGTAACGCGCCGGGTCGTCTTCGTGCCACCACGTCTTTTTGCCTGTCTTTTTGTCGATGGTCCGGGGGCGGCACATTCGCAGCATAAGCGAGTGGCCTTCTTTATCTTTGACGACGTCCAGCCCTGCGGCGAGGGCGGCAGCGTCCAGCGACAACGGCAAGCCCCAATAGGCCGCGCGGATCATCGTGTCTTCTAACATGGACGGCGTCAGGTCGTAGTCTCGCGTTACGTGAATAGGCAAGCCGAGTTGTTTCAAAAAGACTTGGTTCCAAATGTTGTACTCGAACGCCGCGTTCCACGCGCGGACCGTGCGGCGTGACCGGACGTGGGCCAAGACTTCGTAAGGTATTGGATCGCCGATGCGCCAGACTTCGGTGGGGCCGTCGTCAAAAGCGTAGGCCATGCACAGGACAAAGGTGTCCGGGTGGCGTGCATACACCGCCGCTCCGGTCTTTTTTAGGTCGCATGTCGAGGCCGTTTCAAAGTCGATGGACAAGACTTTATGGTTGGTCATTTTTGCAGCTTTCCACGGAGATAAAAGGGGTCTAGTTTTTTGCGCCCGCGACGGTCTTCGGGCGCGCGGATCGCTTCGCGGCGTCCGGAATGAAGGGGCATAACCGTAACAAGGACGCGGATTTCTTCGCGCGCGTCGTCTATTTCGTGCGCGAAAAGATACATACGGTCTTGGAATATCTTGAGCGTGAACCCCTGTTCTGCCACGGCGATAGAAAGGCTTGTCCGCGAGGCGACATAGTCGCTTATTTCTTGGGGGCAGTCGTCGGCGTTCGAGTTTATGCCTTCACGCCACGCGCGCCGGGCGGCGGACGCGAAAGCGCGGACAGGAAAGTTTGTGCGCTCCCGTAAGCGTTGACGCGCGTGGTGTGATAGCCGGACTTTATAGTGGGTTTGCTTGGTCATTTCGCCCCGCTTTCTGGCGGACGTGGGCGGTCGTCAAACTCGACCATGCCGCGTTCTTCGTAGGCGACAAGGAACGCGACGCAGCACGCCAGATGCCACAGGTGGGACCGCCCGGTTTCGTCGTCGGTATCGCCAAACAAAAAAGACTTGGTCGTCGGGCCTTGGCCCTGCCACCACGCCCAAGCGTGGCGCATAGCTGCGCCGAAAACGCGCGAGTATTTCATGCCTTGTTCCCAGTTCCGGTCGGCGTATTTGCGCGCTCCGAAGCCGAGGATTTCACCGAGGGCAAAAATTATTTCGCCGGGGATTAGATCAATGCGGCACTTGCCGCCGTCGTCTTTGCGTCCGGCGCTCATGTCTTTGGCTTACGTTTTTTGATGTATCCGCGCGGCAGGCCGTTTTTCAAGTTGGTGCGGACGGAGAACCCGACGCCTTGGGTGCGGTGATCCCACGGGTCGCGGGTGACGCGTGCCTCGACGGCGTAGCCGCGTGCCGCCCAGTAATTTTTGATCGCTTGGGCTTGTTCTTCCGCGCGCTTTTCGCCGATCCCGCGCGCAATTCTCGCGTGCGGCGTTGCAGAATTAGACATAGTTTTCACCTGTTTATATGTGTTTTGTTGGCCTGCAAGGCAGACAAAAGCCACGGACGATGAACGGGGGTTCCCGTCCGTGGCAGTCTTACTTAGAACGGAAACGCGTCGCCGCTGCCGTCGGCTGGGCCGCTGGGGGCGCTTGTGGTGGCTGTGAGGCCGAGCGCTTTCAGTTGTTCGTCGTCGGTGTTTCCGGCGAACGCCTTGTCCGCCGATTGGCGGTTGTCGAGGCGCGGCATGTCGGCCTTAACGATCTGGACGTGTTCCAGACCCAAAGACACACCTTTGTTGCCGTTGTTGTCGTATGCGAACGGGCGCACAGTGAAGCGCGCAAGCTGGCCGGAGAACACGTCGCCGGGGACGAGGACCGGGGCGTTGCCCAAGTCCACAACGCCGGGGGCGTCCTGCTTGCCGGACTTCCATGCGGAGATAAAGATTTCCCCGTCTTCAAAGCCCGCGTATTCTTTTTCGCTGGCGTTGCGGAACGGCAAGCGGAGTGACCGAATGAAAGCCGGGTCCGCCGCTTTTGCGCCGCCGAATTTTTCTGTGATCGCGTCCATGACTGCTTTGCGCAATTCAGAGTAAGCGGTTGATCCCGTGCCTGTTCCATCGAGCAAAAGCATAGCCGAGTAGCGCGCTTCTTGCGCTGCGTTTTGGCTGTTGCCGCGTGGTTCAAACAGGTTTGGAAAATTGATTACGCCGATTGGTGTTGTTACTACGTTTGCCAAGTTGAAGGCTCCATGATTTAAGTTGATCGCGTGAAAGCAAAAGCCTCTTGCGCCGTGCGACCTTTTACGCGCGCGCGAGGATCACCTGCCGGGGCCAGTGTGGTTCCCGACGAGTTCTTGACCACCAACCCAGCGATGTGTTGGCGATAGATGGACGCGCCCACCCGCTTCTCGACCTGCGTAGGTGAGAGGGGTTTGTTAGGCGCGAGATATTGGTCCGGCGTGAGCGGGGTTCCAGACAGCGCAGCGAGAATTGCGTCTGTGTCTTCGTCCGCCCACTTGCGGGTCGAGCGTGTTGGCACGCGGTCCCAGCCGGGAATAGGTGTGCCGGACTTGAGGCGGTCGAGCGCAAGCCCGTGCAACGCGTCAAGCCACGGCTTGATGATAGATATTTTGTCCAGCAGTTCGCCGAGTTCCGCGTCCGACAGTGTGACGAACGGGAGGGTTTGCGCGGCGGACGCGTTCTTGGGTACGACAGGCAAGTTCGTCATAGGCGCGTTTGCAAACGCCGTGCGCGCCGTGGCAAGGGCCAGTTCGCGTGGCGCGTCGCAATGGGGCAGCGCCGGGCAGAAACGGCAGTGGTCGCCCGCGTTGCGCGTTTGGCCCTTGTCATTGATCGCTGCCTTGACCGCGTCGTAAAGGTCTGTCCGCGCCCATTCCCGCACAAAGTCCGCCGTGTATTCTGCGCGGCGGATTGGTCCAAGGGGGTGGTAGGCGCGAGGTTGGACGACGATCAGTTCGACAGTGTCCACGCCGTTGTAGGGCATACCGGACTGCGTGCAGATAGAACGCAGGACGTCTTCGCAGATCGCGCCCGCGCCGTAGTATAAAAGCTGCGGATTGCCTTCGGCGTTTACGGGAATACCCGCGCCGAATTTAAGGTCAGCGATGATAACGCGGCGGTTTGTTGCGTCGTAGGCGATGCAATCTGCCGTGCCAAAAAGGTGCATCGGTCCGCCGGGGATTGTGTTTCCGTTGGCTTTGATGATTGGCAAAGCAGACAAAGGCGCAAGCCCGTCCCAATGCGTTTGAGGTGTGACCACATTCTCAAGCGCCACTGCGAAGCCCATAGCCCGCAAGCCTGTCAGGACGTCCACATAGACTTGAGCGTGGTCCGCAAAATCGTCTGTGATTTCAAAATCAAAACCGTCCGCATGGCGCTTTTGCCCTACGAAATAGTCCATAGTTTTTCCCGTCTGCACGCACACTTCGGCAAGTGAGTGCGCCAGCGTCCCTTCGGCGGCATATATCGAGGACCGCCGGACGCCGTCGTCCATTGCTTGCGCGGCGTGGTATGCGCCGGGGCAAGCAAGATTGCGGTACATGGATGATGCGCCAAAGGTTGCGTGCAGACTGGGGGCCATAGGGGTCGTTCCTTATTCGCTGTCGGGAGTGCCGTTGACGAGCAAAAGCACGTCGGCAAGGAAGTCGTGGGCTTGTGCGTCTTTAATTTCCGCAAATTTGTTGACGCCGTATTTCTGTTGCAGTTTGGAGATACGGGGCAAGGCGTTGGGCTGTTGCGCAAAGAATTTCTGCGTTTCTAGGATAGCCTTTTCACGGGCTTGGTCCGCCGTCATGTCCGAAACAACGCCTTTGGCGGCGGCTTCCTCTTGGTTGTCTTCGACCGCGTCTGTGTCCGGCGCTTTCGTGTCCGGCGCTTTCATGTCGGCCCGTGTGGCTGTTTTGCGTTTCGGCTTGGCTTTGGTTTCGACGTTAAGTTCGGCTGTCTTGCCGTCTTCGGAGATAGAGCCAGAGGCCACGGTAGTCGCCGAGGCGTTCAACGTCTGGGCTAATTGTGCGACTGCGTCCGCGAGGTCTGCGGCGTTTGATGCGCTAATAGTTACCGTAAGCAAAGGGGAGATAGTCATACGTTGGTATCCTATGTGTGGCCCTGTTGGGCGTTGCCGAAAAGTTGATGCTGATCGCGTGCGCGTTGCGCAGCGAGTGAGGCAATTCGCTGGTCTAATGTTTCGTCTGCATAAGCAAAATAAGCGGTTACACTGCCCGACTGCCCAATTCTGTGGCAACGGGAAATGGCTTGGTAATTTGTAACATTCACCCCATCGGGTTCCACCAGCAATACATCTTGGGCGCGAGTTAACGTAATGGAAGTTCCCGCCGCTTTTGTCTGCCCGATAAAGACACGGCACGCAACGTCTGTTTGGAAACATTCAACAGCCAACACTGCGTCGGCGGTCGTCGTTCCGCCGTGCAAAACTTTGGGATTGAATATAGACAACTTAGAAGTGAGTGCGTCAATTACGTCCCGATGGTGCGCAAAAACGACAAGTGATGAAGTATCTGACCCCGAAAGATGATTTTTAATCCAATCCACCGCTGGCGCTACCTTGAGTAAACCCAATGCGCGACGTTTTGACGCGTATTGTGGGTCCGCAAGAGCCGCGCCAAGCAAGGTATTGAAGTCGTCGTCAAGCGTCAGTCGTTCGGGTGGCATACTATCAAAGAACAAGTTTACCGCTGCTTTGCGTGCCGCTTTGTCTGCCAGTGGCAACGGCAACGGCACACATTGGATCGGGGGCAAGTCCTTGAGGACGTCCGCTTTGATCCGCGCAAGATAGTGGGGTCGGAACGCATCCCGCAGTTGCGGTATGGTCTGCGGATTGTTCTTTTCTACCTTGAGGCCGAAGCCCGTGTCTTTGACGATGCAGTAGCGGTGTTCAAACGACCGCTGCGTGGGCGTCTTGCCGAACAAGTCGGTAAGCACGTCCGGCAGAATTGCCCGCATATGCGTGTAAAGTTCGCCCGCGTGTGTCGGGGTAAGAGTGGCGGACGCGGCCCACAATATCGGAATGTTTGACGTTACGCTGTTGATCCTGTCGAGGGCGCGCCCATAGATCGCCTTGGTGCGGTTGGCGGACGCCGTTTTGAGGAAGTGAATTTCGTCCAAGAATACCGCGTCAAACTTGTCCGCCAACGACATAACCAACTTGAGGTCCGCCGCATTTTTAGGGTTAGACAGCCAATCTTGAGTGACAATAAGCACCGCTGGCCCGGTCGCAGGGACTAGCGCCGCTGTGTCCGATGGGTAAAGATAGACGGGGCGGTTCGTGTCGTCCCAAATATCGAATTGCTTGCGCCACGATACGCGTCCGATTGCCGGACAGAAAATAATGATACGATCTGCGCCGCGAATGTTCGCCGCGAGGATCATCTGCATCGACTTACCTAGACCCGCATCATCCCCCAACACGGCGGCAGAACGGGCAACAAGCCAATCAATGCCTTCCTGCTGGTACGCAAACGGCGTCAGCTTGGGCGTGGTGTTGGGGGTGGGGTTCATGGCGCGCGCGCTTCTAGTTAATGCGCAGGGAAGCGGGGAGTTGCTTGCCTGTGGCGGCGGGCTTATCGCTAACGTGTAACGCCGCTGCAAAATCTTCCATCGGGGCCATGAAGTTAGGCACGTCTTTGTTGTCGCCTTCAAGGTCCAGCATCACGTTGACAAGAGCCGCCGCGTTTGCTGCGCATCGAACGATCTTTGAAATAGTGATTGCGGCGGTTGCGTTGGCGTGTTGCTTTTGTTTGCCCGAAAAATCACTGGACGCGTTCATCTTCTCAATTTCTTTTACAAGGATGGACATTCCTATTGTGAAAGAGTGCATGATTGTTGCCGCGACGGCCCCTGCTAACTCGGTGGCGTCCTTAGACGTGGCAGTAACATCGGCCAGTGCGTCGGGGTTTTTGTGCAAGGCCGCGCGTGCGTCTTTTGTTTCTGCGGGTATCGCACTCAACATTTCGTTAAGTCTTAAAAGCGGGTGGTCCATGCAGCGTTCCTAAATGTTTGGTATGTTTCGTTGGTTGACAAGACAGACAAAACATATGCGGAACGAGGCGTCAATAAAAAAAATGCAAGGTCGGCAATAATTTATTAACCAACCTTTAGTTTCTTGCCCGCGCAGTGGCAGACGTATGCGTAGGCGATCAGCATCGCGTCGGCGCGGCCGTGGTGTTTCTTTAACTTAAACAACGCTTTGGCGTCCGGAAACATAGCTAGGGCCATGTGCCTTGTGTAATCTTTGTCGGACCCCGCCGGGACGCCCACGATCCGTTTCCAAAACTGCGGACGTAGAAACTCGACCGGAATGTTCGCGGCGGCTGCGGCCCCGGCTGCGGCCCCGGCTGCGTAGCCAAAAGAAAACATGGACGTGACGCCTTGCCCGGGCGCGGCCCCGACTTTTTCGATTACGGCTAAATTTGCGACCGGAAACATATCGGTCCGCATCAAGTCCGCCATAGCCGGGAGGTCGAGAACCTTGTGGGCTTTCTTGCTACGTGTCGCGGCGACGTTTGTTAGGGGCATATCCGCTGCGAAAAGAAGCCCGACGGATTGGTCTTCGCGGACGTGAAGGACCGCGATTGCGCCGGAGAGGCCGGGGTCGATCCCCATAATCAGGCTCATTTGGCGGACGTCGCTTTGCGGCGGTTGGTTCCGAGGCGGAACAGTTCCGAGGGTTGGATTTTGCCGTCTGCCAAAAGACAGTAAGAAAGGATAGCGCGAAATTCGTTCGGCAACCAACGGCGGCTGGCCCACTGATAAACGGCGTCGTCGGACGGCAAAGGTTGGTCGTGGCGCGTCAGTAGCTTTTTGACAGCGGCGGGTTTCGTACCCGCTGCCGTAAGGATAGCTTCATCGTCCCAATGCACGATTGTATTTTCGTCGTGTGTTTGTTGTTTGACGCTGCTGTCGGCCACGGTCTGTCCCTTTGTGTCTGTTTTTTGTGTGGCGGTTCAATCCGGCCCTACGGTCTAACAATATGGTCAAACTGTTGTAGTGCAACGGTTAAATGTAGTAAAAACGCGCTTGTCCGTGTTGATTGTGCAGGTTAGCCAACAGACAAAAGGGTTGGCCGTGTTGTTTTTCGGTTGACAAAACTTTGTGCATACCTAGATAATCATCAAGAAAGCACCCTCGGCGTGTCTGCTGCGCCATTAAATCTGTGAAGGGACACTGAATGTCACACAACTTCCAAGCCAATCTGAAAGCCATGCGGAACAAGAAAGGGCTGTCGCAAAGCGATCTGGCCCGTCTTGTCTGGGGGACCGTTACGGACGCACGGGGTTACGAAGTCGCAAAGAACCGCGACCGGATCAGTGCCTACGAGAGCGGACGTGCCTCGCCCAAAGAAGACAACCTTGTGGCCTTGGCCGAAGCGCTGGGTACTAGCGTCCGCGAACTGTCGCCCGAGGGTGCAGGTTTGTTGGCCGTCAATACGCCTTCCACTGTGTCCATGCGGGTGCTTGAAGGCGGGGGCGGTGTTCACCTTGAGGTCAACACGATCACGTCGCTGGCCGTGGCGTCCCAAATTATCGTCCTCCTGTCTGCGGACGAAGACGCGAAGTGAGTTTTCTAGTTGACCAAAAGGGGGCGGCGGCGTTGTTGTTGTGCAGCGTGTCCACTGTCGCCCGTCTACGCCGCGACGGGGTACTGCCATACCTTCCGGGGCGTCCTGTGAAAATCAAGGTTGCGGACGTCGCGGCCTACATCGAACAAAAGAAAATCAGGAGAACAAAATGTTATCAGAGCATGACACGAAACTCGCAAAACGGAAAAACGGTTACTATGAAATCCGGTGGACGGAATGGGACGACACCCTCGACCGCGCAGTCACACGCACTCACTCTTGCCGCACGAAGGATATTGGCGCGGCGTCTGCGTACCGCCGGACGTGGTTAGAAGCTGAACGCCTTGTGTCTGCTATGTCAGTTGGCAAAACAATAGGCGATCTTTGCGAATTGTATCTGACCGAGTACGCGGACCCCAAGGGCGTCGTGCGGTCGCAGCGGTTTGCGTTGGTTGCGATCTGCCGCGCATTTGGCAACGACGTCGTCGGCAATCTTACGTCCGCCGCATTTGCCCGCTTCACGTCTTCCCGCGTAAGTGTCGGCGGCGTTGTTCCGGCGACTGTCCGGCGTGAACTGTCCGCTCTTGGTGCGGTTTTGCGTTGGGCCACCCGCGTCGGGTATCTGCCGCGCGACACTGTTTTGCCGTACATAGAGAAACCCGCAGATAGTGCGCCGCGCACACGCTACATGACCGAGCGCGAAGCCGAAGACTTGTGGGACCGTGCCGTGGCGCGTTTGAAACACCCAAGTGCGCGTTGGAATACACGCCGGATTGGCCTGTGGGTCTGCCTTGCGATGGAAACCGCCGCGCGGTCTAGTGCAGTCGAGGGTTTGACGTGGGACCGCATACAGCTTGGCCGGGGCGTGATCGACTTCCGTGAACCCGGACGCCGCGTGTCTAAGAAGCGCCGCGTTTCTGTGCCTGTGTCCGACAAGTTGCTGCCCATTTTAGAATGGGCGTATGCGGACGAGGCCGAGGCGCGGGCGTTGAAGGGCTTAAAGATGGACGACAGCGGGCCTGTGCTTCGTGTGTTCGGGTCCACCCGCAAAGCGTTCGAGACATTGGCGCTTGAGGGTGGCTTCGAGAACTTGACGCGGCACGATCTGCGGCGGACGTGGGCCACTTTGCGCGCACAGCGCGGCGTGTCTCTATTCGATATTGCGGGGGTTCTTGGGGATACCTACGAAACCGTCGCCAAACACTACGCACACCATGCGCCGGATCACTTGCGCAGCGCGGTCAACAGCTAAAGGAGAGATAAGATGATGACACTTGAACAATACAAAGTTGCCTTGGGTGCGGTTTGTCAATTCGCCGGAGGGGGCGACATTGGGTGGGATGATAGGTTCCTAGAAGGGCTAAAACTCAATGGTTTAGAATTAAAGACTTTTGACCATAAGGATGAACTCGGTCGGAATTATCAAGCGCCTCATTCATTTAACAACCCCCTCACTTGGCCGCACAATACGGTCATTGGCGTCATATAGATTAAGGAGAAATTTAAGCGATGGGTAAACTCTTAGACAAACTATTCCCTAGCAGAATTTGCCGCCACTCAGGTCATAACTTTGTAGGATGGGAAAGCATGGGGCCACACATGAACAACCCAGAAATGGGCAGCGATGGGGGCGTCTTTTACGGGCTGCGGTATGTGGTCAGATGCGCCCGCTGCAACTCACAGCAAGACTAATCACATAAAGGAGAGAATAATGTTCGACGTGAAAGTTTGGAAAATCAAAAATAATATGTGGCGCGCGTCTGCGTCTGTTGATGTGGTAGCGTACTTCGGAGAAGGCGAAACGCCCGCGGAGGCTTTGGTTAGGCTGGGGCAGTATTGGTACGAACGGGATTTTGAAACGCCCGCACCGGACGCGATGCGCGAGTTGCTTGGCGCTGTCGTTTCCGAAATGGGCAGAGTTGCTTCCGAAACTAACAAACCCTAACCCTTTTGTCTGCTTTGCAAACTGACAAAACAACTTAACAACGAGAGAAAACCGAAACATGACTGATACGCCAAAGACGTCCGCCGATATTGCGGCATCTAAATTTTTGAATTTTATATACGGGCAGTATGCGCCGAACGTCTGGACCTGCGGGTTCGCCAGCTTTCCGGGGAACTGGACCGGGGGCCGGGGCGCTGCGAACTTATCCCGGCTGTCTGCGGACGCGGCGAACCTGTTTTTCTGCATCGGCGAAATCGGGTCTGGGGAAGTCCGCCGGAGTAGCACAGGCGTTGAGCGCCAACACCTATTGATTGTGGACGACATTGGCACGAAGGTCGATCCCGCCGAGTGGGACGTTTTGTTTGCGTTGGGTATGCCGAAGCCGTGTTTCCGCATTGAGACTTCTATTGAGCCGTCAGGGGACGCGAACGCGCCTTGGACGTCGAACCAGACTTGGGTTTGGATGCTCGACACGCCTATTGGCCGTGGGTCGCATGACGTGGCCGATTGGGACGGGTTGGCCTTGCTGCGGGCGCACTTGGCCGAACGCAAGCTGACCGACAACGTCATGGACGAAGCGCGCTACGTTCGGTTGCCGATGGGCTGGAACTCAAAAGAGAAATATGCGGGCATGACGCGTTCCGGTACGGGGCCGTGGCCGTCGTGTTCATTGGTTGGCGGCGAAGCGCTGGCGACCTACGAGGCGGGCGGTATCTGGGGCGGCGTTCCGTTGGAGGTGTTGGGCCGTGGGCTGCTTGGGGACGGGTGGCGTGCCGTGCCACTGCCCAAGGGAGCGATCACGTCCGCCAGCCTTATGTCCGGCGCAGGCGGTGCTTTGGTTCGCACAGCGACGATGGACTATCCAGAGCCTTTGATCTTGCTGGCGCAAGAATTGGGGATGAACCCCGTGGCGTCCACTCGCGCCGGAGTGGTCGAAGCGTTGTGTCCTAACATTGACGCCCACGGCGACAGGCCCGAAACAGGGTTCGCGTTCTTGGGGTCTGGGCTGTCGCAGTGTTCGCACGCATCTTGCCAAGAACTGCGGTCCGCGGACTTCCAAGCCATGATGGTCGAGAAGTACGACACTAACGTCGCGGCGGTTGTTGGCGCAGGTTTGACGTTTGTTGGTCCACAGAGCGGTGCAGGGTTTTTGGCTGCGGCTGCGTTCGCCGATGCTGCGTCCGCCGGAATTGCAGGCGGTGCTGGGGATCAGGACGTCGAAGGCATGGCCGAAAGTATGCGGGGCCGTGCTGCTGTCCGTGCTGCCAGTGCCGACGAAGGCATGGCGCAGCTTGCGTTGCGCTTTGTCTGGTGCAACCCGTTGGACGTCTTTTATGATACCGTCATGCGGCGGGTTGTTACGCCCAAGGCGTTCGACACCCACAAGGACGTGCTGCCGTGGATCGAGGCAGGAGGGTCCGGCAAGAAGCGCGCGTTTAACGTCCTAATAAACCGGGACGACGTTCAGTTTGCGGACGGCATGGCTTATGTGCCGGGGGAGACTGCGGCAATCGTGGACCTGCCGGGCGAGAACGGCGTGATCGGTCCCCATATTAACACTTGGGTTCCGTCCGACGTCCGGAGAGTTGCGGGCGTGCCGACGCGCTGGTTGGAACTTGTGGAACACGTCATCCCTTGTCCGTTGCACCGGAATTTCTATCTGGATTGGCTTGCCTACGTTTTGCAGAACCCCGTCGGTCGCACGCCTTTGATCCCGTTAATCATCGGTGGACAGGGTATCGGCAAGGATATGTTCTTTGATGCGTTCCGACGCGTGCTGGGCGCGCATAACTGTGCTGGCGTGGACGCCGCGCGCATGGCGAACCAGTTTAACGAGTGGATGCAGACCCGCGTTGCCTATTCGTCCGAGTTGCAGCTTCCCGCAGACGGGAAACTTTACAACAAGATCAAAGAGTGGACAGGCATGGGCGTGTCGCGGTTGGAGATTAACGCCAAATATCAGCGCCCCTACAACATCGACAGTTGCTTGGTGTTCTTCGCGTTCTCTAACGGACTAGACAGTGTGCGCGGACTTGAGGCCGACGACCGCCGTTGGGTGATCTATCAATCGCCTGCCGAGAAGAACGATAAATCGTTTTATGCCGCAATGGCGAACGATCTGGAAAGCGCCGGAGAGTTGGGGCGTGTCATGGACTTTCTGTTGTCCCGTGATCTGTCCAAGTTTGATCGGCAGAACGCGCCAGTAGGCGTTGGCGGACACAGGCGTCTAGCAATGGCGGCGAACCTGTCTGCACCCGCCGAGTGGGCGCACGACTATGTGGCGGACGGCGGTGAACTCGCAGGCCGCAAATGGGTGACGGTTACAGAGGTTCTAGGGGCCGCGCAGACGTCCCGCGACAACAACGTGTCTCGCGGTGGAACGGCCAGAGGAATGGCGGCGGGCTTACTCGCGGCGGGCTGGGTTCTCTACGGTCGGGTCCGCACAGGCACGGCACGCGCTTCGCTTTGGATCAGTCCAGAAGTGAGCAAAAGCGACCGAGAAGCCGCGCAGCGTATGACAGGCGCGGAGGCTTCGGCGGCATACGCAACCGAATACGCCTCTTGGCTGGCCGACAAACAGAAGGGTTTGCTTGGCAACTAAAGCGCAGATCGAGGGGTCAGAACCCCTCGATCTACCCCGGAATGTTCGCTTGGCTCTTTGCTGCGGACGTGGGATTTGCGCTGCGGACGTGGGATTTGCGCTGCGGACGTGGCTGCGGACGTGAGTTGCGCGAGAGCGCCGGGGCTGCCAGATCGGCATTTCAAACGGGACAAACACCTAAATCGTCATGGACAGAAAACGCCGAGGGTTTTTGTAAATAAAGTGTCCACGTAGGGACGTGGTATTGCCGCTTCTACTTTCAGAGAAACGGACAACGATCTAAGCTATAAAAACAAGGTATATTGTCTATGTCCTGTCCGTATGTCCGTGTTGTTATTATTATTAAATTTAAGTAGTATATATAGGGTATAGAGGTATAGGGCCTATAGTACCTAGTAGTGTAGAGATAGTTCACCCCAAAATGCTGTCCACACGGACAAGCCCCAAACCTCGGCGGACGCAGCGATCCACGCCCGGACGCAGCGCGGACGCGGGCTTCAAATCTTCTCACCCCATGAGCGACACAGCCCCAATGGTAAGCGCCTTCGCGTAGGCTTCCATCCAAGGTCCGTTGTCTTCGGTTTCGACCATGTGCGTCCAAGCGTTGACCAACTCCCAAAGCAACATCACCAAAGCTATGATCCGATCCCGCTCGGCTTGGGGCTTCACACCACGCACGGCACGCAAGTCGGCGTACTCGTTGGCAATGGCGGCAAACACGTTGTTGCGCAAAAGATCGAACGGCAACAACTCACCTGCCAGCAGCCGCGACATGGCGTTGCGCGCGACGTATCCTCGGTTGTGATATTTCAGACCTTTTTCGATCACACGCTTGCGCGCTGTGCGTTGCCCGCCGTGATACCAGCAAACCTTCAAACCTGACACCACAGCACGGCCACAGCGGCATAGCACCCGCTTGGGGCCGTTCCACTGCGTAGGAGCGCGGTGGCGCTCCAATGCGCGTAGGCTATTGGGGTGTCCATACCAACCACCAGAGTTAGGGTTCTGACGCCTCGCTTTGGGGGGCTTAGGCATGGTTCCGTCCGGCAGGGGCCACGCCGTACCCGCTTCAACCTCGGCATACTTCATCCGGATCATCGCAAAGCGCTCTTTCTGGGACAGATCAGCGATCCGCCCGCTTGGGCGTTTGAACAGTTCAATTCCGTTGTGTGTCAGTTTAGCCATTTGTCTGCGCCTTTGTCTTTTGGTTGTCTTTTCCAAATAGCATATTCCGGGTTGTTCCGCTGCGCAAACCGGGTTGTTCCGCTACAAAAACCGGGTTGTTCCCTTCCAACCCGGCGGATGCCGCCCGCCCACGTCCGCGCTGCGTCCGGCCCACGTCCGGCCCGCGTCCGTTTTGGTGCTTCGCGTCTTTGTCTGCCCTTTTGTATGTTGACAAGCCAGACAACAAAGCAGACAAACATGACACACGGCCCCAGTGGCCTCGCATCAGATAGGACATTCAAAAATGACAACCTTGAGCAACACAGCGCGCTTAATCCTTCGGTCCCGCGTTCGTCGCCATAAAGACGCCGACGCCTTGCTGGGCGGTAAGACAGTTAGCGGCATCACCAACGCGGACCTAATCCAGTTTTCGATGATTATGGGCCTGACCATCCCAACGGAGCATGAGTGCGCCGTCTACGACAACGCAAAGGCGGCGGGTGTTTCTGGGAAAGGCGCGATCTTGCAAGCCGACGGGCTGGCCCCCATCGGCCAAGGCATGAGCGCACGGCCAGCCGACGATTTAGACGACTGCGCCCAAGACGACGCGGACCACCAAGACGACGCCCCCGCGCCGGAAACAAGCACGGCGGACGCGGACGCGGACGCGGACAAGCGCAAAGCACAAGCAACCGCGAAGGCGTCCTACATTCGCGGCCTTATGGGGACGGGCGACTTTGAAGGCTTCACCCGCGAATTGCAGACCCTCGCGGAAACAGCCTTTCGGCCAGACCCCGCGCCAGTCGTTAAGCTGGTCCACGCACAAGACGCCAGCAAGGTCAAAGGCGTGATCCCGAAAACAGTCAGCCGCAAGTCGCTTGCCGACGTTGGCGTCAAAGTGTCCGGCAAGGTGCGCGACGACGCGACCGCCATGTGGGTTTATGACGCGCAGGACGCGCCCGCGATTGATAGCGGTTACATCTGGCCCGACGCGTCCGGATCAATCGTTGCCACATTGGCGCACGGCGATAACGTGTTTCTTTATGGTCCGGCAGGGACAGGAAAAACCACGTTTGCCGAACAGGTCGCGGCGCGCTGGGGCCGTCCGTTCGTTCGTATCTCTTGCGACGACCAGACCGAAGCGGCGACGCTAACAGGTATGACCGTCCCAAGCAGAGACGGCGGCGTCACATGGCAAGACGGACAGTTGACCGCAGCCATTCGCCGCGCTGGCACAGTCGTATTGATTGACGAACCAAGCGTCGCGCGCGCTGGGGCCTTGTTTGTGCTGCAAGCGGTCCTCGACGGCGGCAACGCGCTGCACTTGGGCGAAACTGGCGACGTCGTCCACGTCGCGGAAGGCGTGATCTTCATACTTGCGGACAACACAAACGGAACAGGCGACGAGACGGGCCAATACGAGGCGACGCGGCGCTTGAACCGCGCTTTCCTTGATCGTGCGTCCGCAACGTATCGTTTGGACTATCTGACCCCGCAGCAGGAAGCCAAAGCCCTGACACAGCGCACGGGCATCAAGCGCAGCACGGCGGACGCGCTTGCAAAGTTCGCGGCAATGACCCGCGCAAAAGCAGACGAAGCGGCGCTTTCCCACGGGATTGGGTTTCGGCGTCTTACCGCGCTTGCCAAGCAGTTGACGTATGGCGTCGATCCTCACGCGGCGTTTCAGCACACCGTTCTGGAGACTGCGCCCTATGACGACCGCGAACCATTGCGGCAAATATGGTCGGCGGAAATCGACCCTAAAACTCTAGCGTGACGCATCGGTGAGGGGCTTTAGAAAAGGCCCCGATCCCATGCGCCACGCATGAAACAACCCAAAAGGAAAACAAAATGCAAACCTTCAATGTAGAAATAGCGGTATATCACACCATAGCAATCGAAGCGAAAACGGCGAAGAAGGCCGCAATAAAAGCGCGCGACGAATACCTATGGGACGACCACATTAAGGAAGTTCGGTTTTTAGTAAATGGCGACGACGTAAACCCCGAAAGCTAACTCCCCTTTCAACTGAACCGGAACCCAAAAGGAAAACAAAATGTCCTCAATCTATCATTACACGCGCCCCGTCGTTTACCGCGATTACGTCGCAGCCGCAGCGATTACTTTCCGAGCCGTCGCGCTGAACGCATTGCCCAACGGCGCGCGCATCACGACAACCGCCAACGGCGGACAAACAGCGTCAATTCGGATCGTGAACGGCGGCAGCAACACGTGGCATTTCATGGTACAATTACCGTCGCACGACGCGGACATGAGAATATCAGCGGACTATGCGAACCGCTTGCTAGGCTTTGTGATGCACGAAGCATTGCACGCGCTTTTCACGGAAGACCTGCACGACATAGCCAAAACGTCGCGCAATGCCGCGGCAAGGTTCCGCATCACAAGGGCGGAAGCACACCACGCAATCAACTTTGTGGAAGATTACGCGATTGAACGGCTGGGCAGCGACCCCGACGCGCCGCTGACGGCGAACGCTCCCGCAATTTATGGCGCGCTAAATGATGCGCTAATTGCGCCGAACGCTCTACAAGCGGTAAAGTCCGGCAAATCCTTGTTTGCGCAGGGCGTAGCCTACGGCTTAACACAGATAAACCGCCACGGACGCCAGAACACCCCCGCGCTGGACGCGGTGCAAGCCGACGTAAAAGCAGCAACGCCGGACGCGGTGCGCCTGATCGTTGACGCCGCGCTAGACGAAATCGACCACGCGTCAGACGCCGCAGACCGCACAAGCGCGCCGTCAAATAAAAACCTTGGCGCGCGCGGCGAAAGACAGCGCCGCTCGTTCGGCACGCGCGTAGCAATAGCTTGCGGAATGGCGCGCGCGCTCAACACGGCGGACGCGGACGCCCAAGACGCCCAAGACGCGGACGCAGAAGGCCAAGAACAAGACGCGGACGCAGAAGGCCAAGAACAAGGCGCGGACGCAGAAGGCCAAGAACAAGGCGCGGACGCAAAAGGCGCGGACGCAGAAGGCCAAGAACAAGGCGCGGACGCAGAAGCC
>Ga0222645_100135_pt1 | contig 44690 bp, 31 predicted proteins | sample AntAcemetagen292_FD_179881 | JGI IMG/M metagenome (GOLD analysis project Ga0222645, IMG submission 179881) | Saline water microbial communities from Ace Lake, Antarctica - #292 | ecosystem: Environmental > Aquatic > Non-marine Saline and Alkaline > Saline | place: Antarctica: Ace Lake | collected...
CGTAATGCGCTCCTCAGTTATAGGTGAGGTAATCGAAAGTCATCATCCTGACTTTGCTGTAGGTGAACGTGTAATGGGCATGATGGGATGGACTGAATGCTTTTTAAGCTCAGGAGAAGGTCTCAGAAAAGTACAGCCAGGACTAGATGCTGAAATGGTGTTATCCGTGTTTGCTTTGCCTGGCTTAACCGCTACTCAAGGCTTATTTGGTATCGGTAACCCCAAGGCAGGCGAAACCATATTAGTCAGCGGTGCTGCAGGCTCAGTGGGGTCAATAGTAGGCCAACTGGCTAAAGCAGAAGGGTTAAAGGTGATTGGAGTAGCAGGCTCTGACGAAAAATGTAGTTGGATAGTTAATGATTTAGGCTTTGATGCTGCAATTAATTACAAAACAGATGATATTGATTCAAAGTTAGCAGAGTTAGCACCTAAAGGAGTGGATATTTACTTTGAGAACACCGGTGGCCCTATTCAACATCACGCCATCGATCACATGAATGCTCATGGCCGGGTAATAGTGTGCGGTATGATTTCTGACTACACTGCAGCGACACCAAGCGCAGGTCCAAATTGGATCCCCATCATCAAAAAGCGTATCACTGTGCAAGGGTTCACAATGCCCGATCATTTAGCTCAGGTACCAGAACTTATCAGTAAACTGACCCCGTATGTTATGCAAGGTAAAATCAAACATCGCTCACATATTCTATCAGGATTAGAATCAGCCATCGATGGTCTTAACTTACTGTTAACCGGTGGCAACCAGGGTAAATTAATCGTTAAGTTATAAAACTTATTTTATAAAGACACACCATCCGTCTGTCAAACAATTTTGCGGATGGTGATGCTCTGCAGCGGACTCACTTACATCAACAAAGATAACCGCGACTAGAGTGGTTTGTATAGCTGTGCAGTTGTATGGTGTTTATCTTTTTTATAAGCACCTTAGCTTGTCGATAATCACTTTATTGGCATCAGGAAAAATAAATTGCTCTAGTTCATTAATAGCTACCCATTGGCTTTGCTGACCTTCTTGATGGCTTGGCTCACCATCAAAGTCTTCTACCAAACGTACGTCTAAACAAACTTTTTTATCTCCATAATCATGTTCAATCAGCATAAATCGGCTTTGTTGTGTTACTTGTATACCAATTTCTTCTGACAGCTCTCTAGCCAACGCTTCTTCAATAGTTTCATCGACTTCACGCTTACCACCAGGAAACTCCCATTTTCCGCCTTGATGTAAATCATTTGCACGCTTGCTAATGAAAATCTTGTTATCGCGTTTGATCACACCTACAGCTACTTCGACAATTTTCATTCTAGTTTCCTAGCTCAGTTTGAGCACGTATAAAATAAAAAGTCGGGCACAGGCCCGACTTTTTATTAAAATATTTTAAAACTGTATCAGCTTAGTTTAGCTCAATTTACCGTGACACTGTTTATACTTTTTGCCTGAACCACAAGGACAAGCATCGTTACGACCGACCTTAGGACCTTGGCGCAATGCGCTGTTTTCTTGTTCTTGCTGTGGCTTTTGTTGTGGTTTTTGTTGTGGAGTGCTTGCTGCTCCATGTTCGAAGTTCTTCGGCAAATCATCTGCTTGTCGTCTTTGCTCTTCTACTGCTGCAACATCTTCTTGAGCCTTAACTTGTACCTTACTCAAGATAGTAACCACTTCAACCTTTAACGCTTCTAGCATCTCTGTGAAGAGTTCAAAAGATTCACGTTTATATTCTTGCTTAGGATTTTTTTGTGCATAACCTCGCAAATGAATACCTTGACGTAGATGATCCATAGCAGCCAAGTGTTCTTTCCAGTGACTATCAAGATTTTGTAACATTACCGCTTTTTCAAACTGCCTAATCACTTGTGGGCCAACAATTTCTTCTTTACTTTTGTAAGCTGTATCTACTTCTTCTAAAACTCGTTCACGAAGTTTTTCTTCATATAATTTATCGTCTTCATCCAACCATTTTTGTACTGGTATGGTAGTCAAAAACTCTGCTTTAAAACGTTCTTCTAGGCCAGCAATATCCCACATTTCTTCTAATGATTGTGGCGGTATGTACTGAGCCAGAATACCGTTGATGACATCTTTGCGAATGACTTCGATAGTGCCGCTAATTTCACCTTCGTCTAGCAATTCATTGCGCTGCTCGTAAATAACTTTACGTTGATCATTTGCCACGTCGTCGTATTCAAGCAATTGTTTACGCATATCAAAGTTACGTCCTTCAACTTTACGTTGAGCGTTTTCGATAGCACGCGTTACCCAAGGATGCTCAATCGCTTCACCACGCTCCATACCAAGGCGTTTCATCATATTACCCATCTTTTCAGATGCAAATATACGCATCAATGCGTCATCAAGTGATAAGTAAAAACGAGAAGAGCCCGCATCTCCTTGTCGACCTGAGCGACCACGTAACTGATTGTCTATACGGCGCGATTCATGGCGTTCAGTACCTATGATATGTAAACCGCCAGAGGCTAACACTGCATCGTGGGCGATTTTCCAATCTTCTTTAATCTTTTCAACCTTATTTGGTTTAGGATCATGGATTTTGTCAATCTCAGCCTGCCAGTTTCCACCTAAAACGATGTCTGTACCACGACCTGCCATGTTAGTAGCAATAGTAATAGCACCAGGTTTACCAGCTTGTGAAACGATATCAGCTTCGTGCTCGTGGAATTTAGCATTCAATACTTTATGAGGAATTTTTGCTTTCTTCAAAATATCTGAAATTAATTCTGAATTTTCTATTGATACTGTTCCCACAAGAGCAGGTTGGCCGCGTTTGACACAGTCTTTAATATCTTCGACTATCGCTTCGTATTTTTCTTCGGCAGTCAAGAAAATCAAGTCCGCTTTGTCGTCACGTACCATAGGCTGGTTGGTCGGGATAACGACCGTATCTAAACCGTAGATACTTTGAAATTCAAATGCTTCGGTATCTGCAGTACCTGTCATACCAGAAAGTTTGTCGTACAGGCGGAAATAATTCTGAAAGGTGATGGAAGCTAAAGTTTGGTTTTCATTTTGAATGTTAACGCCTTCTTTTGCTTCTACTGCTTGATGCAAGCCTTCGGACCAACGACGTCCTTCCATACTACGTCCAGTATGCTCGTCAACAATCACAATTTCGTCACCTTTGACGATATAATCGACGTCTCTTGAAAAGAGTTTGTGTGCCCGTAATGCGGCATTAACATGGTGCAATAAAGAAATATTAGCTGCAGCAAATAGAGATTCTTCTTTTGATAAGATAGCTTCGCGCTGTAAAACTTGCTCTACAAATATCTGACCATTTTCAGTTAAGTGAACTTGTTTGCCTTTCTCATCAATAGTGTAATGACCATCGCCCGCTGCACCTTCTTCGTCTTCTTTTTCTTGCTTGGTCAACTCAGGGATAATAACGTTAATTTTACGATACAGTTCAGAGCTATTTTCAGCTTGACCAGAAATAATTAGCGGTGTGCGTGCTTCATCAATAAGGATTGAGTCAACTTCATCAATGACGGCAAAATGTAATGCTTTTTGGACACGTTCTTCTGGACTGAACGCCATATTGTCTCGTAAGTAGTCAAAGCCAAATTCGTTATTTGTGCCGTAAGTGATGTCTGCCGCATAAGCTTCTCTTTTTTGCTCATGATTCATGCCAGGGATGTTGCAACCTACTGTTAAGCCCAGAAACTCAAATAATGCTTTGCTCCAATCCGCGTCACGGCTGGCTAAGTAGTCATTCACCGTAATGACATGGACACCTTTGCCGGATATGGCATTGAGGTAGGAGGGTAAAGTTGAAGTTAGCGTTTTACCTTCACCGGTACGCATTTCGGCAATCTCACCTTGATGCAAAACTTGACCACCAAGCATCTGTACATCGAAATGACGCATTCCGTACACTCGTTTACTCGCTTCGCGTACTACAGCAAACGCTTCGACCATAATATCTTCTGTGGTCTGCTCTTTATCTAAGCGTTGCTTAAATTCGTTAGTTTTTTCTTTGAGCTGCTCGTCAGTTAAAGCTTCGTATTCAGCTTCTAGTTGATTAATAAGTACAACAGATTTGCCTAATTTTTTTATAGTTCGGTCGTTACGGCTGCCGAAAATTTTGGTGAAAATACTAGAAAACATTGATTTACAGCTTCCAATCTAAATAATTAATAATTTTACTTGTGCGCGAATTACAATTCATTCGTGCACAACCCTGTACTGAAGTAGACAATCAGCTCATAGGAACTGGTTATCGATATTAAATTTTTGCATCAACGCAGTCCCGGCAACACTTGCGATATACATAAGATAGCAACTGCTGCCCTTCGTGACGCTTCACCGTAACTATTCATCATATTTGCCATCATATTTGCCATAATTATCTGCTATGAATGTGTACCGCGATCATTCACTGTAATCGTAACAACTTTCTGACCTAATAATAATGGCTGTGCCTATGACAAAGATAGGTTTGTCTGTTTTTCTAACAAAATCAAGTTCTTTATACGTAGCAAATAGGTCATTAACAGACTCTTGTTCGATTCTTGTTCTATTTTCGTCCGATACTTGCTTGTCAGTTTTTATATAAGCCGCGCAACATGAGGGTAACTATCCTAAGGGCATGATAACTCTTCTACCCTACTCTTTTAGCGAACTCTTTTGAAACGCTCTTTTGAAACGCTCTTTTGGAATGCTTTTTTGAAACACTCTTCTCCTTGCCCAACGCATTATATGGTGACTTAACGTGATGGATTCAAGTGCAGCTAGTTATTGTGCGTTGTTTTGAATTATTTTAGATTGTCTTAGATTCTGTCAAACATGTCAGCCATTCTTAATACAACAGCATATTGTGCTTAGATTTGAAATTCGATATTAAAATTCTAGAGTAACATACAGCTGAACCAGATAATTATTGATGACTGTTGATAACTGCTGATAGCTGTTAATAATAGTTATCTGGTTGGTTAAATTGAGCTAATCTAAGTTAATAAGAGAATAAGAGAATTAGTTTGTCAACAATGCTGACGCGAAACGGATAGGCACTTCTTCGGGTGTGTCGTAGCAGATAAATTCCCAACATTCTTTATTTTGTAATAAAGCGTTGAGTAATTTGTTATTCAATCCGTGACCTGTTTTATAAGCTACCAATTCGCCAATAATACTGTACCCACCTAAGTACAAATCACCGATTGCATCAAGTATTTTGTGTTTTAAAAATTCATCGGCGTAACGTAGCCCTTCTGGATTAAGGACTCGATACTCATCTAGCGCTACAGCATTTTCCATACTGCCACCCAACGCTAAATTATGTGAATTCATGTATTCAAGATCCTTCATAAATCCAAACGTACGAGCCCGACTTATTTCATCAACGTAAGATGAGGAGTCAAAATCTAACACCATATGTTGACGAGTTTGACTGATCACTGGATGCTCAAAATTAATCCTAAAGTCAACCCTAAAGCCGTCATACGGACGCAACTCGGCCCATTTATCACCATCTTCGACTTTAATCGCTTTGTTGACTCGAATAAACTTTTTAGGCGCATTGATTTCTTCTATACCTGCTGATTGCAACAAGAAGATAAACGGACTCGCACTGCCGTCCATAATGGGTAACTCGTCACTATCGACTTCTACCAAAATATTGTCTATGCCCAAGCCAGCCAAAGCAGAAGCTAAATGTTCAACCGTTGAAATTTTCGCACCATCGGCATTGCTGATGCACGTACACAGCATAGTATCGCCTACAGCATCTGCACGAGCAGGAATATCAGCATAGGGCTCAAGATCAACGCGCCGAAATACGATACCTGTATTTGCTGGCGCTGGCCGGAGAGTCATCGTGACCTTGTCACCTTTATGCAGACCAATTCCTGTCTCTTGTACAGATTGTTTGATGGTACGTTGTCTAATCATAGCCTTTAGCTCTATAGCCTTATGGAATAAAAAACCCTACTTATATTACTAAATATACTTAGTATTGTCAAAAAACTGTCATATTTAACAGGTTAATGAACCTTGAACGTCACTGGGACAGGTTTCTTACTAAATAATTCACTTTGGTGTCCTAATCCGCCTGTTTACGTAAAAATGCTGGGATATCTAAATATTCCAAATCTTTTCCTAACTCAGTTTTTTCACCGCGCTCAGGCGTTTTTGAAGAGTCTGGCATCGGGTTAGTATTGGGTACGGTATGCGCTCCTCCGTTAGCCTGTAATTTGAATTCACCGCCATCAGCCACCATCTTATTTGCTCTATTGGACACTAAAGATATATCTGGCTTTTTCTCGGCACCAATACCAGTTGCCACAACGGTAACGCGTAGCTCATCGGTCATCTCCATATCAATAACGGTACCCACTACAACAGTGGCGTTTTCAGATGCAAAGGCTTTAACAGCATTACCTACCGTCTCAAACTCATCAATAGAAAAATCTGGTCCAGCAGTAATATTCACTAAAATACCTCTAGCACCAGACAAGTCGATATCTTCTAAAAGAGGACAAGCAATGGCACTTTCTGACGCTTCTTCTGCACGATCTTCACCAGACGCGCTACCATGCCCCATCATTGCAGTACCCATTTCTGACATAACAGTTCGTACGTCGGCGAAATCCACATTAATCAAACCAGGACGCGTGATCAGTTCTGCAATGCCTTGCACCGCACCACTTAATATATCGTTAGCAGCACGAAAAGCTTCTAACAAGGGTGTACCTTTACCCATGACTTTAAGTAATTTCTCGTTGGGGATAGTGATCAATGAATCAACGTATTTTGATAATTCCTCAATCCCTTGCTCAGCAAATTCTGTACGTTTTCGGCCTTCAAATGGAAAAGGTTTAGTCACAACAGCTACGGTCAAGATACCTAGCTCTTTAGCTATTTTAGCTACTTCTGGTGCAGCACCGGTACCTGTACCACCGCCCATACCAGCAGTAATGAATACCATATCAGCACCTTCAAGAGCCTGACGTATAGTTTCTCTGTCTTCTTCTGCTGCTTGGCGACCTATATTTGGGTTGGCACCAGCACCAAGACCTTTGGTCACACCAGAGCCAATTTGTAAGGTGACGTTTGCAGAGGAACTGCGCAACACTTGAGCATCAGTATTGATAGCTATAAATTCTACACCTTCAATATTTTGCACTACCATGTGCTCTATCGCATTGCCGCCACCGCCGCCAACGCCGATAACCTTGATGACTGCTTCTTCGCTATGACTATCCATTAATTCAAACATTTTTACTCTCCAGTTTTTACATAAAGGTAGTTAGGATACATCCTTGCCCACTACCCATTTTATCATTTAAAAGCATGTGTCAGGGTCGCTACTTAGAACTCGCCCTTAAACCAGCTTTGAATTTGTTGCCATATTCCGTCATCTGCCTTATTTTTCAAGGCTAACTGACTGATAACATGCTCTTTTCCGTACTGTAGTAAACCTATAGCTGTCGCAAATTTTGCACCTTCAACATATTCAGACAAACCTTTCATTCCTAGGGGTTCCCCAACACGAACCGGCATCTGGAAAATTTCTTCTGCAAATTCAACCGCTCCTTCCATTTTTGCTGTACCACCTGTTAATACTATACCAGCAGCGATTTGTTCTTCTAATCCACTGGAACGAATTTCGTCATGTACCAATTCAAACAGTTCTTGATAACGAGGTTCAATTACTTCTGCCAGTGTATGCCTAGACATCGCTCTAGATGGCCTACCGCCAACACTATGCACTTCAATATTTTCTTCCATGCTAACCATGTCTTTTAGAGCACAAGCATGTTTAATTTTAATTTCTTCAGCATGACTAATAGGTGTTCTGAATATCTTTGCAATATCACTAGTGATTTGATTACCTGCTGCTGGGATAACCGCAGCATGCCGAATAGCACCATCGGTGTAGATAACTATGTCCATAGTACCTCCACCAATATCAACGACACACACACCTAATTCTTTTTCATCATCTGTTAAAACCGCATAACTAGAAGCCAGTGCCGAAAATATTAGCTGGTCAGCAGTTAACTCACAGCGTTCGACACACTTAACTAAATTTTTGGCCATGTCATCGGCACAAGTAATGATGTGTGCCTTTGCTTCCATTCTAACACCTGACATACCAATAGGATTTTTAATGCCTTCTTGTACATCGATAGTAAACTCTTGTGGCAGCACATGTAATAAACGGCGCTCAGCAGCGATGGGCACAGACCGAGCCGCGTGCACCACATTATCTACATCTTCTTGAGTCACTTCTTGATTGTTAATCGGTACCATGCCGCTCTCGTTTTGACACTTTACATGACGACCCGAAACTGACATAAAAACAGAAGATACACTACAGTCCGCCATTAATTCCATTTCATGCACGGCGCCTTTAATCGACTGCACTACCAGATTGAGGTCATTCACCCCCCCTTTGTCCATTCCTTTAGACATATGGCAGCCAACACCTACAATACTGATGGAGTTGTCATCTAACAGCTCACCAACCACGGCTTTGACATTGCTGGTGCCTATGTCTAAGCCAACAATTAGCTTTCTTTCTGTACCTTTAGGCATGTTGACCAACTCTCATAATTATCACACTCGTCACACTCACGTTAATTAATCTATTTTGTGCTGTTATCGTATTGTACTGTTATCGTATTGTGCAGTTCTTGTGCTGATTTTACTTACACTGTTTGGCTTACGCTTTTTTATCTAACGTTTTCCAGCCTACAGCTAAACCTGTGTCATAACGTAAATCAACATAATCCACTTGTCTTTCTTGCTGTGAAATCAGGGGGAATAAATCCACAAATCGCTGCAGCCGATCAATAAATTCAGTGCGCCCTAGGTTCAGCTTGATACCATTGTTTAATTGCACATTCCAAGCAAAACGTTCGCTTAAGAACATATCTACAATGTACAGCTTAGTGGCTTCCAATAACGACTGCATATTTCGGTACCCTTGTAATGCAGTTTGCTCACTTCCAGCTGGTCCGTATAAATAGGGTAGTGTTATCCCAAGCTCTGAGCCCAGGCTGTCAATTTGCGCATCAAATGCATCACCGTATTGATTAAGTAACATATCGTCGTTCCAAACAGCTGCTGGTTGCTGTTCAACCACAAAAACTTCCAAACCACTGGGCCAGCGTTTTCTAACTGACGCTCTGTATACCCATGGCAAAGCTTCGATTGTTTGGTGAGTTTGGCTAACATCTAACTCAAAAAAACTACCCGGTTGTGACTGCTTAATTAACATCTGTATCTGTCGAACATCAATAAATTTTTTGTCTCCAGAAACAACGATGTTCTGCACAGGCGCCTGCTGTTCATCTTCCAACCAAGCATTTAATTCAACCAGCGCATATGCTAACAACATCAATAAACAGATAAAAAAACCAAGTCCAATATAAAAACTAGCTCCCTTATGTGGTTTTCCTAATGCTGTAAATTCGCTCACTTGCTCATCTCAGTTGTCGCAAGTACTGCTAAAGACAGTTCATCAAAGCTCATTCCAGATTGTTTTGCCGCCAATGGCAGCAAACTTTTTTCAGTCATACCCGGTACTGTGTTAGCTTCTAATAAATAAAAACGTCCGAGTTTATCCTGCATGAAATCTACACGTCCCCAACCAGAACCATCCAATGCTTCGTATGCTTCAAGAGCTAACTCGCCCAATGTAGTTTCTAGCACTTCAGATAAGCCACTAGGACAGCGATACACGGTACTGTCCGCTTGATATTTTGCTGTATAGTCATAAAAAACACGGGGTGTAAACATGCTAATAGACGGCAATGTTTTACCATTTAATATACTAACAGTATATTCAGAACCATCAACAAACTGCTCTATAAGCACCTTGTCGTCATACTTAAATGCGTCTTGAATAGCTGTTTCGAGTTGTAACGCACTATTTACTCTAGCCATACCTATGCTGGACCCTTCCTGCGCAGGTTTAACCATCACCTCATTTCCTAATTCGGTCATTATAGCCCCGCATGATCGCGCATCAAAGCTTCTTTTATCGGCTATTTTATAATTTGCTGTGGGTAATCCTAAACTTTGCCACACTTGTTTACTGCGGATTTTATCCATACATAACGCAGAGCCCAGTACACCTGATCCAGAATAAGGTAAATTAAGTTGCTGCAGTGCTCCTTGTAGTGAGCCATCTTCACCTCCTCGACCATGTAGCATTATAACAACACGCTCAAACTTTTCTGTTAGTAACTCGGTCAAGGATTGTTTTGCAGGATCGAAAGCATGGGCATCTACACCCATATTAAGTAACCCACGCAACACGGCTTTACCTGAACTTAAGGACACTTCTCTTTCAGCCGAAGAGCCACCAAACATAACCGCGACTTTCCCAAAATCCTTAAGTTTAAGGTTAAAATGAGGGAACACTATGGGCTGTTCATTCACGGCTCTAACCCTCTGCTCAATAGTGTTGGCTCTAATTGACTCGTTTGTAAAAACTTAGCGATCTGACCTATATTTCCTGCACCTTGAGTCATAACAATATCTTGATCGTTAAGACTTTCAGCCAACAGTTTTGGTAATTCGGTAATATCTGACACATAAATAGGTTCAAGTTGTCCACGCTGACGAATTGAACGGCATAAGGAACGGCTATCCGCTCCATCTATCGCTTCTTCACCAGCCGAATACACTTCAAGCAATAACAACACATCAACCTGCGATAATACTTTTACAAAATCCTCGTATAAGTCTCGTGTACGAGTAAAACGATGAGGCTGGTAGGCCATGACTAAGCGCCTGTCTGGCCAGTTGTTTCTAGCCACCGCTATAGTGGCTGCCACTTCTGTTGGATGATGACCGTAGTCATCTACTAAGATAGCTTGGCCTTTGGAGGTAGCGTAGTCGCCCAAAAACTCAAAACGCCGTCCGATACCTGAAAATTCAGCTAATGCTTTAACTATATACTCGTCTTCCAAGCCTTCATCACTGGCAACCGCGATGGCTGCCAAGGAATTCAGCACGTTATGTTGCCCAGGCAAATTAACCGTAATGACCAGTGCAGGCAAGTTTTCTCGCAACACATTAAAAGTGCTTTGGTTAAAGCCTAATTCAATATCCACAGCACGTACGTCGGCTTGCTCAGACACACCATAAGTTATGTATTTACGTCCTATGCGCGGTAATAATTTGTTGATAACCGGATCATCAATACACAGCACTGCTAAACCGTAAAAAGGCAAATTATGCAGAAAATCAATATAGGTATCCTGCATCTTCTGGAAATCACCTTGATAGGTTTCCATATGGTCAGCTTCAATATTCGTCACCACAGACACCATAGGTTGCAAGTGCACAAAAGACGCGTCACTTTCATCTGCTTCAGCAATAAGATATTGACTGTCACCTAACCGAGCATTGGTGCCTGCGCTATTAAGCAAGCCGCCAATCACAAAAGTAGGATCAAGTTTCGCTTCAGCAAAAATAGTTGATATCAAGCTAGTGGTGGTGGTTTTTCCATGGGTGCCTGCGATGGCAATACCATGGCGAAAGCGCATCAGTTCAGCTAACATTTCTGCTCGGCGTATCACTGGGATACGTTTTTCATTGGCGGCGTTTATTTCTGGATTAGTGTGGTCAATGGCGCTAGATACCACCACTACATTGGCTAACTCGATGTTACTAGCAAAGTGTCCTAAATAAATAGTAGCACCTAAATCTTGTAGTCTATTCGTCATACTATTCGCTTGACGATCAGAGCCGGAAATAGCATAACCTTCGTTAAGCAACACTTCTGCGATACCGCCCATACCTGCACCACCAATACCCACAAAATGGATATGCTTGATTCTTCGCATCTCAGGTACATGGTAATGGGCTGAGTTATCTGTTTTCATGCTGCTTGCTCACTTAATTCTATACACCAATGCGCGACTGCTTTAGCGGCATCTAAACGGGCAACAGTTTTACTACGCTTACCCATTTCTATTAATATTTCTGGAGATAACAAGTATTTTTGTAACAATGCCTGCAACCCATGTGCTGTTAGCTCACTTTGAGGTAATAAATATGCTGCTTGTATATCGACTAAAGTTTGCGCATTTTTTGTTTGATGGTCGTCCACCGCATGCGGTAAGGGTACAAATATCGCTGTTACTCCAGCCGCAGCTACTTCTGCCACCGTTAGTGCTCCGGCTCGGCATATGATTAAATCAGCCCAAGCATATGCGCTCGGCATATCCTCGATAAACTCGATAATTTGATAAGCGTTTGACTCAGTAACGTGCTGCGCATAAGTGTGTTGTACCGTAGCTAGATGCCCAGCGCCAGTTTGATGACGAACATTTATTTGTTTCATTCCTGCTAATGCTAAGGGTACGATTTCATTTAGTACTTGTGCACCTAAGCTGCCTCCAACAACCAGCAGGTTAAGCGGTAAAGTAATACTATTTTTAACTGGCAATTGTATAAACTCTTGGCGCACTGGATTGCCAATCCAGGAATATTTGTTACTTCGCTCCAGTCTTTGTGCTGGAAAGGTTTTATCAAACCCAGTTAAGACCTTCTTGGCAATACGTGACAGCAGTCTATTGGTTAATCCAGGTACTGCATTTTGCTCATGTAAAATCAAAGGTAAGCGATTTAACCAAGTAGCCACACCGCCAGGTCCACTAGCAAAACCACCCATACCGATCACCACATGTGGTTGAAACTTTTTGATCACTCGATGCGCTTGTATAGTTGCTTTAATAATTTTAAAAGGAGCGAGTAACAAAGTGGTAATACCATTTTGGCGCACACCTACTACATCAATAAAACTGATAGGATAACCTGCTTGTGGAACTATTTGAGCTTCCATCCGGCCAGATGTACCTAACCAATGAATTTGCCAATTTTGTGCAGCCAGTTCGGCCGCAACAGCTAGGCCCGGGAAAACATGTCCACCGGTGCCGCCCGCCATAATAAGTAAACGTTTAGTCATGGGTGTTTCCAGATTTTGTACGAGTTGATGACTGTAGTTGCATACCTTCAGTAACATCTTCAACAACGTCCTCAACAACATCTTCAATAGTATCTTCAAAAACATCTTTAGTAACTACATTGCCCTCTTGTTTGACTTGTTTAGCTCGTTTGACTAATGCTCTTTTTTTACTCCTAACGGTGCTTGATTTTTTGATGGCTTGAATACCGTCAACACGCATTTCAAAATCAATACGCACTAAAATAGCTACTGCTACCGACATAACAATCAAACTCGAACCACCGTAACTTAATAATGGAAAAGTAAGTCCTTTGGTGGGTAAAACGCCGGCGCTGGTACCAACATTAACCGCTGTTTGTATACTCAACCATATACCAATTGAGTAGGCTAAGTAGGCATCAAAAGGGCGCTCTTTACGTAATGCTAAATTGCCCATTGTCAAAGCTTTCATAATGATAGCTAGCATGATCACCAATACTGTTAGCACCCCTGCGAAGCCTAATTCTTCAGCTAAGATAGCCATAATGAAATCAGTATGGGCTTCTGGAAGATATTCAAGTTTTTGTAAACTATTCCCTAAACCTTGACCAAACACATCTCCGCGACCATAGGCCATTAATGATTGGGTCAATTGATAACCACTACCGAAAGGGTCAGCCCACGGGTCTAAAAAAGAGGTAATACGCTTCACTCGATATTCTTCAAAGACAATGAGTAATACCACTGTTAAAGTACCAGTGACGGCCAAACTGAAAAACTGCCAAAGCTTAGCGCCTGCCAAAAACAATAAACCAATAGTAGTGAACAGCATCACTACTACAGTGCCTAAATCTGGTTGTAGCAGTAGTAAAAAAGCAAGCGCAAAAAATACCACTAAAGGTTTGATGAAACCCTTTATATTGTCTGTCACTTCTTCATGTCGGCGAACTAGATACCCAGCTAAATAACAAAAGAAAAATAATTTAGCAGGCTCTGCGACTTGAATAGTGATGGGCCCAATTACCAACCAACGAGTACTACCATTCACGCTTCGGCCTAATATCAATACAGTAATCAATAGCGCCACCGCTAACAGTAATAACCACACATTACTCTTGCGCCACCAGCGCATAGGAATTTGCATCACTACCAAGGCGATAAATATAGCTAGTAAAACATAGATGCCGTGGCGAATAGCGAAATGAAATGGGTTACCAAACAACCTATCTGCTATAGGCATTGAAGCTGAAGTCACCACCACTAAACCTATCGATAGCAAAGCCATCGCCAAAAGAATTAATGAGTGATCATATGGCTGAATATCAACTTTAATGGATGTTGATGTCTTATCATGCTTAGACACAAATAATTGTTTAAGGGTACTCACTTTATTTTCAACTATTGCATTCATGCGGCTAGTTCCTTAACCGCTTGGGCAAAACAATCGCCTCTTTGTTGATAATTAGCAAACATATCTAAACTAGCGCAGGCGGGTGAAAGCAGCACTACATCACCTACTTCACTGTACTTAGCTGCCACCAACACAGCTTCTTGAATAGTCTGCACTTTTATACTATTGGGGTGAAGACAGGCAAGCTTATCGCCATCTTTACCTAGGGTGATAAGCACACTGACAGATTGAGTTAAACATTCAATCATCACAGAAAAATCTGCGTCTTTTCCTTCACCGCCAGCAATCAATATTAATTTGCCTTTAATATTAGAAACCAAACCATTAATAGCAGCCAAAGTGGCGCCAATATTGGTCGCTTTAGAATCATTGATCCAGCGCACCTCATTCCACATGGATACGGTTTGACATCTATGTGGTAAGCCAGCAAATTTTTGCGCACCTTGGCAAATGTTGTCATCGTCGATGCCAAATACTTTAGCTAATGCGGCAGCCGCTTGTATGTTTAACATATTATGAGCGCCCACTAATAAACAGCTCTTGCTATCTAGAAATGGTTGACCATCTAACAATATATAAGCATTGACACTATCCCAAGAAAAACCAGCAAGGCTTGCAGATAACCCATAACTTATAGTCACTTTATTGTTAACCGGATAAGATAAAATATCATCTCTGTTACAGACCATGAATTGACAACTTTGGTATGCTTTTAGCTTGATTTGACGATATGTCGTCAAATCACCGTGACGGTCTAAATGATCTTCAGTGATGTTTAATACTGTGGACACCAGTGGCATCAAAGAAGAAGTCGTTTCTAGCTGAAAACTGGATAATTCGAGCACTATGACATCGGCCGCTTGCTCTAACAAGTCCAAAGCAGGCACCCCAATGTTACCCCCCATCAATACCTTTTTACCTGCTGCTCGACACATATCAACCACTAAATGAGTGACAGTCGATTTGCCGTTAGAGCCAGTAATAGCTATCACAGGACATTGATTAAACTGTGCGAATAGCTCTATATCACCTATTACTTGCGCCCCAGCTCTAAGCGCTTTTTGAATAGCTGGAGTGTGTAGGTCAACACCCGGACTCAACACGACTAAGTCAGCTTGGGTTAACTTATGCACATCAAATTCGCCTAGAAAAAGTGGAATATCTAAGCTAAGCGTTAGTTCACTGCGACTATCCATGGCGCTCACTTTAGCGTCTTTAGATAACAAAAAACGCACGCAAGATAGACCCGTAAGACCCATTCCTACCACCACGATATTTTTATTAGCTAAAGTCAATATTTTCACTTTTTCTATTTTTCCAGTTTCTCTTTAACATGCTTAACTTAATTAACCTGATTAACCTGATTAACCTGATTAACGTAATTTTAAAGTTGCCAGACCGACTAGTACCAAAATTAATGAAATAATCCAAAAACGCACAATAACACGCGGCTCAGGCCAACCTTTCAACTCATAGTGATGGTGTATTGGCGCCATTCTAAAGATACGTTTGCCTCTTAATTTGAACGACCCAACTTGCAAAATAACCGATAAGGTTTCGATTACGAAAATACCACCCATAATAAACAAAACAATTTCTTGGCGAACCAATACCGCTAATATTCCTAGTGTTCCACCTAGTGCCAAAGAGCCCACGTCACCCATAAATACTTGCGCTGGATAAGTGTTGAACCACAAAAATCCTAAACCAGCACCTACTATAGCCGTGCACACAATCACTAACTCACTGGTTAATGGTAAATGGGGAATGTGTAAATAGGCAGAGAAGTTGATGTTACCTGTTACATAAGCAAATATAGCAAAAGCGCCTGCCACTAAGATAACGGGTACAATTGCAAGCCCGTCTAAACCATCAGTTAGGTTCACGGCGTTACTTGTACCTACAATAACAAAGTAGGTAACCACCATAAATAATAAGCCCATTTGCGGCATTACATCTTTAAAGAACGGCACAAGTAAGGCTGTTTCAGCTGGATTTTGTTGGCTTGAATACAAATAAAGGGCAACTACAATAGCGATCACGGACTGCCAAAAATACTTCCAGCGAGCAATTAAGCCCCTCGCATCTTTTCGAATCACTTTTCGATAGTCATCAACAAAACCTATCACACCGTAACTAACCAAAACAAATAAAGTAACCCACACATACCTGTTACTTAAATCACTCCACAGCAAAACACTGCAAACAATAGCGGCCAAAATAAGTAGACCGCCCATGGTGGGGGTACCTGATTTTGCTAAGTGGGACTCTGGACCATCATCACGTATAGTTTGCCCAATTTGCATACGCTGCAACCAGCGGATCATTTTTGGTCCAATAATCATGGCAATGAGTAGCGCAGTCAAGGTACTTAAAATAGCACGCAACGTTAAGTATGAAAAAACCTGAAAACTTGTGTCAAACTGCTGCAGCCAATCTGCCAACCAAATCAGCATACAGGTTGCTCCTTAACGCTGCTCAACTTTCCCAACGAGGACTCTTCTAGCGCTTTAACTACCAACTCCATGCGCGCACTTCGCGAGCCTTTGACTAAAATGCTGATGTCATGTTGTTCAGGTAACGTTAGCTCAGTGATGTGCTCAATCATCTGTGGTAGATGGTTAAAGTGGTAACCTTGTTCAGCAAATACATCGCTCGCACTTTGGCTTAACACACCTAAAGTATACAATTTATCGATACCTTTTTGTTTGGCATATTCACCCACCTGTTGATGGTAATAACGTGCTTCTTCACCCAGTTCAGCCATATCTCCTAGCATTAATATTTTTTTCCCCGCAAAGCTAGATAATAAGTCAATTGCAGCATTCACTGAGCCTACATTGGCATTGTAAGTGTCATCTAAAACTTTCACTTGTTCAGTTAGCTGTTTGATATGTAGGCGACCTGGGACATGTGACATAAAGCGCAGACCTTCTCTCACATCCTGAAGTGTTGCTCCAACGTTTAACGCTAATGATGCAGCAACCAATGCATTACTTACATTATGTACGCCGGGTAAAGACAGGCTAATAGTAATACTTTCATTGCCCGTGACTAATTCAAATTGCGCGCAGCCATCTAAACCCAGTGTAATATGTTGTGCATACACATCTGCTGGTTTTTCGACAGAGAATGTTTGTACTTTATTACCGTTAAGTTTACTCAACCAAAATTCTGAAAATTGACTATCTGCGTTAACTACGGCTAAGCCTTCATCTTCTGATAGTCCTTGAAAGATTTCACTTTTTGCTTGGGCTACCCCAAGCAAACTGCCAAAACCTTCTAAGTGTGCAGCAGCAGCATTGACAATAGTTGCGACGTCTGGCTTAACTAAACGAGTCATATAAGCAATCTCATCTCGATGATTGGCTCCCATTTCAATTACCGCAAACTTATGTCGTTGCTCTAATCTGAGCAATGTCATGGGCACACCTAGTTCATTATTAAAATTGCCAGCGGTCGCCAACACATCGCCACAGCGAGATAAAATAGCAGCAGTCATCTCTTTGACTGTTGTTTTACCACTACTACCCGTTATACCCACAGTTTTAGGTGCGACTTTAGCTTTTACCGCCGCTCCTAATAATCCTAAAGCTAAGGTAGTATTTTTGACCAAGATATAAGGCAAATGAGTATCAACTTTGCGCGATAAGACCAGCGCTATAGCGCCTTTTTGTTGTGCTTGTTTTACAAACTTATGCCCATCAAAATTAGGGCCTTGCAATGCTAAAAATAGATCCGTTGGCAAAATACTCCTGGTATCAGTGCTAACACCTTTGATAACCAGATCCTGCGTTTGCTGAGCTATTAACTGCCCATTAATCTGTTCTGCCACCCAAGACAGTGAAACCGGGATCATATTATTTTCCCCTCTTGAAAAAGTGCAACGAATTGACGCTCGTCGTATGCCAGCGTTTGATTTCCAATAATTTGGTAGTTTTCATGGCCTTTACCCGCAACCAGGATCATGTCACCTGCACATGCCATAGCAGCCGCAGCTTTGATTGCAGTTTTTCGATCATGCTCAATAAGAACCTGCTCTGGATTTATACAGCCAGCTAAAATATCGTTAATAATGCGCTGCGGCTCTTCACTGCGCACGTTGTCGTCAGTTAAGATAACGCAATCAGATATTCGTTCTGCAATTTCACCCATTAACGAGCGTTTGCCTACGTCGCGATCACCGCCACAACCAAATACACAAAATAATTTTCCATGGCAGTGTTGTTTGCTAGCCAACAAAGCTTTATTTAGAGCATCTGGAGTGTGAGCATAATCCACCACTATCGTTGCGTGGCCTTGACGCTTATACAACTCCATTCTTCCAGCGACAGGTTTAAGTTTTTGTACAATGTAAGCTATTTGCTTTAGGCTTTTACCCAAGCATAACTGACTGCAAATAGCGGCTAAAACATTAGCAACGTTGAATTCTGCCAGTAAAGATAAGCGTAATTCACAGTCACCCCAAGAAGATTGTACGGACAGCGCGATACCTTCAGCGGTGTATCGTACCTTGTTCGCCACACAGTATTTATAACCACTAGGTATATCCACGTTACTTCTGTTAAGCCCATAAAGCACAACAGAAGTTGTTTCAGATACATTCGACAACCAGTTTTTATGCTCAGGATCATTAAGGTTAATGACAGCATAAGCTAATTCAGGTTGGCGCAACAAAATTCTTTTTGCCGCAGCATATTCAGCCATTGAGCCATGATAATCAAGATGGTCACGACTTAGATTAGTGAAGACAGCAATATCGATATTGACGGCTTTAATACGGTGTTGTACTAAGGCATGTGACGATGCTTCTAACGCAACTTGAGATGCCCCTTGAGCAATGAATTCGGCTAACAGACGCTGCATACTGATAGCATCTGGTGTGGTATTGCGGGTATTATTTTTAGGCTGAGTATCAGAGTACGATGAATACATGTCCGCGCCTAACGTACCAATGTAGGCAGCTTGTGCTCCCATCAAGACAGCTAATTGACTGGTTAACTGGACTGTAGATGTCTTACCGTTGGTACCCGTCACTGCCACTACAGACATCGAATTAGCCGGGAACTGATAAAAATGTCCTGCTAACTCTGAAAGTTTTTCTGATAGCTGATAAAAAGATATGATGATGCTTTGTTCGCGCATTTCTACATAGCCGTGGCTGGTTATAGCATCACACTGCGCCACTATGACTTTGGTGCCTAAGCTGACCGCTTGTGGAATAAAGTCACGCCCATCCAATGTGTGTCCGCTAACCGCAATAAATGCTTTGTGAATAGCTACGTCTCTGCTGTCTAAAACTAGGCCACTGATCATAATATCTGGTGCTTCAATGCCAAAGTGAGCTAATAAAGGTTTTAGACTTTGTTCAAACGCCTCAGGAAATTGTTTACTGGTACTTATCAAGTCAGCCTGCATTTTCGACCTCCTTGTTAACGTTGTTGTTAACGTTGTTGTTAACTTCCTCACTAACTTCTTTGTTAACTTTTCTACTAACCCCTCTATTAATTCCTCTGCTAACTTCTTCATCAGCTTCAACAACAGCGCCTGCTAATGACGAAACATTCTTATTGTCAGGTGGTATATTTAGCATTTGTAGGCTGGCGGCCATGATCTTGGAAAAAACGGGGGCTGCTGTTTGTCCTGCATAATAAAGCTCACCTTTAGGCTCATTAATTAAAATAACCACCGCTAATTGCGGGTCAGACACAGGGGCAATACCGGCGAAAATATTGACGTATTCTTCGCCATAACCATTGGCTACTGCCTTGCGACTGGTTCCGGTTTTTCCTGCGACTCTATAACCTGGTACTCGTGCTTGTTGTGCTGAACCATTTTTCTCAGTCACACTTTCCATCATATGCAATATTTGTTGGGTTGACTGCGCGCTGATAACGCGCTCACTTTCAACTGGAGTGTCTGTTTTAATGATACTCAATGGGCGACGTATACCACCGTCACCTAAAATGCTGTACATCCGAGCAAGTTGCAAAGCGGTGACCGAAATACCATAACCAAAAGATAAGGTAGATAATTCAAAGTCGGACCAACGATTACGTTCGTCGAATATACCGTTGGTTTCACCGAGCAAATTAGCACCACTATCACTCATTAGGCCAACGTTGTAATACATATCCAACAAAAATTCTTTGGGCACAGACAAAGCTAATTTTGAGATCCCCATATTGCTAGACTTACGAATGATGTCAGTTAAATCAATTTCGCCATAATTTCTAGGGTCTCTGACAATATTACCACCTAGGTGCATCCAACCTGGTGAAGTATCAATCAAGGAATCTACCTGTGCAGACCCAAACTCTAATGCACTCAACACCGCCAGAGGCTTGACTGATGAGCCAGGCTCGTATGCATCAGTTACTGCTCGATTTCGAATTCTGTGAGTAGAAACCCCAGCTCTGTTGTTTGGATTAAAAGATGGACTATTGACCAAGGCAAGAATTTCACCGGTATTTACCGCGACAACAACAGCAGAGCCAGAGGTCGCTTTGTAATATTGAACTGCCTGTTTTAATTCTTTGTAAGCCAAAGCTTGAATACGCTGATCAATAGTTAACTGAATATTTTGAGGATTTTTACCTTCTTCAAATTCGATTAACTCGACCATTCTTCCTTTTCTGTCACGACGAATTTTTCGTGATCCTGGCGCGCCGGCTAATTGCTCGTTGTATAACTTCTCAACTCCTTCTATACCCGTATCGTCGACGTTTGTGAAACCAACGACGTGAGCTGATACTTCGCCACTTGGATAATAACGTCTTGATTCGTCACGAAGATAAATTCCAGCCAACTTAAGCTCCTCGACGTACTCAGCCATTGCGTGGGAAACTTGGCGCTGCACGTACACAAAACGTTTTTCTGAATCACTGATTTTTTGCTTAAGCTCATCCAAATTTTGACCTAATACTTCAGCCAATGCCTGCCAACGTTTATTGTCTTGGTACTGCTTGGCTTGTAAATCAAAATTAGGATCTTGCTGAGCATTTTCCTGTGCTTTTTTTCTAGCTTGAGCAATCGCTTTAGGATCAGCCCAAATTGCTCGAACTGGTACACTGACTGCTAATTGCTGACCGTTTCGGTCGACAATCAAACCTCGATGCAAGGGGTTAGCTCGGGTTCGCAGCGTGCGGTTATCACCGCGCTTTATCAATAAATCTGGTGATACAACTTGTATATATGCAGCACGAATACTCAGGCCAACAAAAGCTAATATGATGCCCGCTACCACCAGCACAAAGCGCCAATATGGCGCACTTGCAGCGCTATTTACTTTTGCTTGATTAGCCCTACTTTTATTTTTTGTATTAGCGCTGACTCGACTCATTCTATCCTCACCACCACTTCTTCACTGGGTAAAGGACGATGCATGTTGAGCTGACTTGTGACAAGTGCCTCGATGCGACTATGTTCTGTTAAAGCGCCCTGTTCAAGTACCAAATGGCGCCATTCTACATCTAGCTGATCTTCTTCTTGCATTAAACCTTCGATAGCAATCGACATTTGTCTATTGTGATGGGCACTAATAATCACTAAACCGGCGCTAACCAACAGTGCTAGAAACAACAAAACCCGCACTGGATGGCGGGTTAAGTCAGCAACTACAAAACTAAGTAGATTAAAATCTGTATTGGCGACACTCATAATTTTTCGGCCACTCTTAGCACTGAGCTGCGTGAACGCACATTTTGTTGTATTTCAGCAGCAGATGGCTTTATCGCCTTACCAATGGGCTTCATCGCTTTTGCGGCATCTATTTCTACCTGTAGAATAGGCATACCATGGGGTACGTTTAAACCTCGACTTTGCTCTCTTATAAAACGTTTTACCAGGCGGTCTTCTAAAGAGTGAAAACTAATAACAGTTAGGCGACCTTGAGGCGATAAAGTATTTAAGGCCGCTTTTAAACCTGTTTTTATTTCATCTAATTCGCTGTTTACATAGATACGTATGGCTTGAAAACTCCGGGTAGCAGGATGCTTATACTTATCTTTGACTGGCACAGCTAAATCGATAATCTCAGCTAACTGCGCGGTATCAGTAATAGGTGTAATTTGACGAGCATTGACTATACCGTGCGCAATACGCTTACCAAATTTTTCCTCACCAAATTCTTTGATAACTTGGGTAATATCTTGCTCTTCAGCCGTGGCCAACCATTCGGCAGCACTTAACCCTCTGGTTGTGTCCATTCGCATATCTAATGGGCCATTACGCATAAAACTAAAACCACGTGCAGCTTCATCAAGCTGCGGTGAAGACACCCCAAGATCCATCAATATTCCATCAATCTTACCCATCAAGCCTAACTCTTCAGCGACTGCTTGTAGTTCAGAAAAAGGTCTATGGTGGATAGAGAAACGCGGGTCATCTGCTAGTGTTTTAGCTGCTGCAATAGCACTAAGGTCACGGTCAATAGCAATTAGCTGGCCGTTGGGTGATAAGGCTTTTAGTATTTGTCTAGAATGACCGCCACGTCCGAAAGTTGCGTCCATATAAACGCCATCAGGCTTAATTGCTAAGCCGTCAATAGACTCTTTTAATAACACGGATAGATGTGAGATATCATTTTCCATTAAAGTGAGAAATCCTGAAGTCGTTCGGTCAATTCAAAGCTAGCGTCTTGTTCAGTCGCCACATCTAGATCTATTTGTTGTTGCCATACATCTGCATCCCAGATTTCAAATTTATTGAACTGGCCAACTAACATAATTTTTTTATCGAGCTTAGCATGCTGACGTAAGGGCGCGCCTAACAAAAACCGCCCATTTTTGTCCATTTCCCCTTCACTGGCATAGCCTAACAACAAACGTTGTAATCTACGTTCATGTTGGTTCATACTAGAAAGTCGACTTAATTTCAGTTCAATTTCTTCCCATTCAGGGAGCGGGTAAAGTAGTAAACAAGGTTGTTGTGTATCAATGGTACAAATTAATTGTCCATTGCAATCGTCTAGTAACGACTGTCTATATCTTGTGGGTATGGTCACTCGACCTTTAACATCTAAATTGATTGCATTAGCGCCGCGGAACATTATTTTCTTAACCTTTTACATTTTGTATTTTAGAAATCAACTGCTTGAAATCAACTGCTTAATACGACGTTCAGAAAAGTAAGATTCTCATTATTTTTCTGGATTTTAACAACCTGTTCGCCCCACTTTTAACCACTTTTAACCACTTTTATCTACCATATATAGTGTAAATACCACCTGTCTATCATGTCAAGGACTAAAAACTACGATTCAATCGGTTTCTAAACCTTGTCACCATTGGATCCATGGAAGTGTTTGGAAAAGTGTCTGGGAAAGTGTGTGGATTAGTATAAAAAGTCTGCAAACTAGTTCCATTTGATAGTGGCAAAAGTAAGAAGTTCATAGTTTTTTAATAAAAAACGTTACGCACAAGACAAGATAGTAGAAACTAGCAAGTGACTCATTATTCGACATAATATGTCTTCTTGTTGTCAACACTGAAGAAATTAGGCCATGGATAGGTAGGTAGGTAGGTAGGTAGGTAGGTAGGTAGGTAGCTTATGCATTAACCTTCGATCTCAGCAAGCCACTTTAGAGCTAAACAGATATTCAAAGAGTAGATAGCGTTATGATAGTCAATAGTTGGATTTCTCAGTTTTTAGCAGGTGTACTCAATGTGATAGTAGAGCGTCCCAAAGTTATGGAGACCACCGCATTAGGGCGCTGCTTATTTAGTTAGCTTACAAGTCGGTACAGCTAAATCAACCAATCAACCAAAGAATTGACCAGCATGAATCAAATTAATAACCAATTTAAACCTAAACTAGACGCAACAAGACGAAATAAATTACTTAAAAACTGGACAAATGCTATTCAAAGTACCTTAGGATTTACACTATGATTAAGCAATCACTTTTTGGCAAAATGCCAAATGGCGAATTAGTCAAACAATTTTGCCTAACCAATAACCATGATGTCAGTGTCGAAATTCTCAATCTCGGTGGTATTATTCGCCGCTGGTTGGTACCCAAGGATAAGCATAGTCCTACCGATATTGTTTTAGGTTTTGATACAGTGAATGACTATTTATCTGATGATAGTTATTTAGGTGCGTTGATAGGTAGGTATGCAAATCGTATTAACCAAGGGCGATTTAGTTTAGCGGGTAGCAACTATCAAACTGATACTAATCTAGGTGATAACTGTTTGCATGGCGGTAGCCAAGGATTCAACAGTAAAGTATGGCAAAGCACTGTGTTATCTAATGGTGATAACCCATCGATTATGTTGCAGCTGTCGAGCCCTCATGGTGAACAAGGTTTTCCTGGTGCACTGTCTGTTAAAGTGATTTACACATTAACTGAACAAAATCGCTTGAGAATAGAGTATTTTGCTACTGCCGAACAAGCTACGCTATACAACCCTACTAATCATAGTTATTTTAATTTGTCAGGGCATAGCAGTGGCTCAGTCAAAACTCATCAAGTGCAAATATTGGCTAGTCATTACACGCCAACAGACAAAAACGCTATACCTACTGGCGAAATTGCGAAAGTAGATAATACCCCTTTTGATCTTAGGTCTATGACCACAATCAGCCAACCTCTTGGCTCAAGTCATCAACAAATTGAATATGGCAATGGTCTAGATCATAATTTCTGTTTAGACACCTATGTCCCTGGATCAAAAGTAGCGTTTTACGTGGGCAAAATAATAGCAATAGATTCTGATCATGATATTAGTTTAAACATTTACAGCAACATGCCGGGTATGCAAATTTTTACTGCTAATCACTTTGTTAATAAAAAAGGCAAAGGTGGGGCATTGTATCAAGCGCAACAAGGCGTATGTTTTGAAACTCAGTTTTACCCTGACGCGCCTAATCATGCGCATTTCCCAAGCGCCACTTTACAAGCAGATGAAGAGTTTTATTCTGTGACTGAGTACGAAGTGTTATTTTAAATTTTATGCTTAGCCAGTACTTCGCGTTTTATATGTAGAAGTTTACATACTAAAAAAGCCCACTGTAGCTAAATTGTAGTGGGCTTTTTAGTCAGTCAAAATCTTTCAAATAAGTCTAGATTATTTTATTTTTTAACCGCTTTTTACGCTTTAGTCTCTGGAGCAGTCGCTTCTGGGGCTGTTTCTGCTGCAGGCTCTTCGGGCTGAAGTTGTAAAGATCTAACAGGGTTTTCGCTACTTTGTGTTAACTGCACCAAACGATTCAATTGCCCAAGAGACATTAATACCGCGTATATTGCACCTAAATACCCAGTTTTATGTAAATCAGCCACAGTATCCGCATCTAATCCTTGTAAACGCTTTTCACTGATAGTTTGCATACCGTTGATGTTACGTTGTTGACCATTTGTATATTGAGCACGAATAACGATTGAATCAAGTAAGTCCAAATCTTCGAGTTTCTTGACAAAGTCCCGCGTAGCCATTTCACTGTTAGCTAATTCAGACAACAACTTTTGACGATTTTCTAGGAAAGGACTAGGTGCATCTTCTATGAAAAGAGGCTCGCCTTCTTTGCCTACTAAATCAGAGTTTTCATCAATGAATACACCTAATTTATCACCATCGGGGCGCACGTCAAAAGGATAACGTTGCACATTTAATGGTACGACATGACCAGACCATTTCTCATCTTGCATAAACAAGTTTACACCTTGCTCGATGCCCAACATGGCAACGCTGTGCGTGGTAGTACTTTTTGGATCTTTGATGAATATGATTGGCATACAGCCGGCTATTTGAGCATATTCACGTAATGACGCTGCAGCCAAGTGAGTATCTTTAGCATGGGCGAAATCGCCATTTAATCTTACGTGTAAATCTTTATGATTATTTTTATCAAGGGGGATGTAATTCATTGTCATTAAAAAGTTCTCTGATTATTTTAGATGAAGCGGTTTTTATGAGCCGTCTTGATTTTAATAGCCGACATTGGCTATGTATCTGGGGGTTATTAAGCTTTTTACAAGCCAAAAACGCTATAAACACTAAGATTGTGACTTATTTGTAAATATTTAGCTTCATGTTTGTAGTTTCGTTTATAAAAAAGCGAGGTATTCAGTATAAGATAATGTGATGCTGAATTCTTTGAGTATATACCCGTCATTCTTGAAATTGCAGCGTTGCTGACCGTACTCGCGAACCCCAATCACTCAGTACACTGGGCTCATGAGGCTTCACTCATTTGTCGCTTAACTGCATTTCCAACGATTTTGGGTATAGCCATAACTTCGCTACCCACATTGGTATGGTGAGTACTTTTTAAGAAGTAATAAAAGTGCTAAAAAAAATTTTGGATACTGTCAAGGAAACCTATTTCTTTGACGGCATATAGATAACAATACATCAGATAATTATCACTTTTACACCGCCCTACTAGCCAAACTATCTTTGTGGCTCTCAGGGTATTTAGTAGTACCTCAAAAGCTAGATTTGAAGAGCTAGGGTAACGAGTCCGGTAAATTATCTTTATCAGGCAACGTAACTCTTCTTTCTTTCTTATTTATTTACTTACTTACTTATTTGCTTACTTGCTTATTCTTGAATTAATCCGTCGTCACTGCCCCATGCCAGTTCAGCATTTTGCTTGAAGAATACTTTATTGATCAACAACGCTACGCTTACACAAGATATCAAAGTGATAAACATCAAATGAATATAGTGCAAACCAAAGGGAGCATGCCAAGGTGAGAATTCGAATGACAATGCACCATATAAAAACACCCCAAATATAACTGCAATAATACCTGCGTTAGCGTGCACGTTTCTGAACACTAAACCGACTATAAATATTGACAAAATTGGCATACTGAACAAGCCCCAAAGTTGTTGTAACAAATTGATGATACTCTCAGCTTGTGCATAAACCGGCACTAACAACAAAGCGATAACGGTTAAACTCGCAGTTATCCGAGCACTTAATTTAGCCACATTTTTAGGATGACCCACGTAAGGTTCGTGCAAATCACAAACATAAAGTGCGGTGGCAGAATTTAGATTACTGTTAAAAGTTGATAACACTGCCGCTGCCATCGCTGCGGCAAATATACCTGATAACCAAGTAGGTAGTAGGTCGCCTACTATCTTTCCATATGCAGCATCGCCAATATCACCATATAACTGAAAGGAAACAATGCCTGGAATAACTACGATGGCAGGTACAATTAGTAAACGTATTCCAACTGCTGCAAATACACCCTTTTGCGCTTCTTTTAAAGAAGGGGCCGCCATAGCGCGCTGCGTGATAACCTGATTAGTGCCCCAGTAAAACATTTGAATAAATATCATGCCAGTTAGCAAAGTGTGCCAAGGAATAGGTGATTCGTTGTCACCGATCAAGGTCAGTCTATCAGCTGGAATAGCAGAAAAATCATAATCAACGGCATTCAGTGCTAAAAACACAATGGCAATAGCCATGGTCAATAACAACACTCCTGAATAGGTGTCTGACACAGCTACAGCGCGTAGACCACCAAAAATCGCATACATAGCACCAAAAATTGCAAAAGCAATAGCGACATACATCAAAGGGATATCCAAGTCGAACATGGTTATCATAAACAAAGAGCCAGAATAAATAACGGCAGGGCAAAATATCAAAGCACTGCTTAAGAAAAATAATGCACCGATCACAGCTCTGATATTTTTATTTTGATAACGTTTTTCTAATAACTCTGTGGTGGTAGTGCATTGATATTTGTAATACAGCGGCAAAAATACTTTGGCTAAGATAACCAGTCCTAACAAAGCAGCAAACTCCCACCATGCCAGTAACGCCATTTGTGTGCCGTTAGTGCCCACTAGCTGATCAGTACTCAAGTTAGTTAACGTGATTGAGCCAGCTATGAAATACCATTTTAAGCCACCACCAGCAAGAAACAACTCCTTGTTTTGTTGACCCTCAGTCGCATTTTGTAAGCGGCCCTTACCTTTGCATTGCATGTAAGTCAGAAAGGCAATCAGTGCTGTGACTGCCACAAACACTGTAATTTGAATATTTTGTGCAGACACTATTCTTCTCCTGAGTCGATGCGCATTTGCACACCGGCTATTTTTTGTTCTTCAGAACTGTTATGTAGTTTGATAAGTCGATTAACCTGACCTAATGAGGCCAACATTGCGTGTATAGCAACCAAGTAGTCTTTTTTATTAAAGTCGATGATTAAGGCGTCGCTGAGCAAACGCAATGTAGACTGGTTAATGGTGTAAATACCCTTAATTTTCATGCTGCCACTATTTTCATACTGAACCACAAGTTCTATTTCTGTCAGTAAGTTGCAGTCTAGTAATTGTGCGATAAATTTTTGTGTCTCAATTTCATCCTTAAAATAATCTGCAAACACTTTTTGAACTTGTAACAAACTTTGGGTTTGATTCTCACCATCAAATAACGCTTGCCCTGTATTTTCACTAAGATACTGACTATCTTCGTCAACATATAACGTGAGGGTTTTAGCGTTTTGTAAATCAGGTCCCAGTTCAAAAGGCGCTCGTAATATTGAAGCAGGTACATAGGTACCTAACCAGTCACTTGGGGTAAAATGCAGGTTTTTACCCGCAATGATCCCTAATAATGCCGTGGCGTGTAGCTTTCCTTCCTGAGGATCTTTCATAAATACCACAGGAAAACTTGTACTTGCTTGCACAAACTCATTTATCGTCAATGATGCATGATGTTGTTGAGCTGCATGCTTAAAATTGGTGTGGGGAAGAATTTTCTTTTTTTGGTGTTTAACGGCGTCTAATAAAACGTAATTTGGCATCTATTTTCTCAATCTTACTGTAAATTAAATAGTCGAAAAGCCAACTTGATTAACTTTTTCTAATAGCTCTCTATGACGCGGTAATGAAAACTTAAGTTGTTCTAATCGTTGACGGTTTAATGTAATTTGTTTAGTCGCTAAGGCTGATTTTTCATACAAATAAGCTTTACTAGAAAAATCAGTTTTAAATCCTGCACCATACAAAATATATTGATAACTGGCGGCGCTAAAAGCTTCCATATTGTCAGTGAAGTCATACTCGGATGGCGAACGAAAGCGCCACAGTTCTAACAGTTCTTTCAATGTGTCAGGTACTGAGCTTGGCTCACGGTTTTTGACCCAAAATGGTGTATCTCTTTCACTTAACACATAATGTAACTTGAGAAAGTCAATCACCCCTCGCCATTTCATTAACATGCTGGTATTGAATCTTTTCGCTACCATTGCCATTTGTTGCGTGTTGGCAGGTAATTGCTCAGCAATCAAATTGGCTGAGGTTTCCACTAACATTAAAGCCGACGCTTCTAAAGGCTCTAAGAAGCCTGCGGATAAGCCAACTGCAACACAATTATTTTTCCAAAAAATTTCTCGATGTCCCGGGGTGAAGTTGATAGTTTTTATTTTATCAATCTTATGTGCACTACCTAGGTATTGAGCTAAGGTATCGTAAGCCTGTTCTGGGGTACTAAATTGACTAGAATACACATAACCCACACCTCTACGATGCTGTAATCCTATATCCCATATCCATCCGGCATCCTGAGCAGTGGAAATGGTACAGCTTGAAATCGGCGTGTCGCTGTCTGGGTATGGCACTTGCGTGGCGATAGCTGTATCAGAAAAAAAGATGTCGTCACATGGCACGAAAGGTACGTTGAGACTTTTACCCAATAATACGCTTCTCATACCACTACAATCTACAAATAACTGAGCACTTAGTTTACCGTTGTTTTTGGTGGCTAATGCTTCAATATCACCATTTTCAGCCATCAACACATGTTCAACGGTATCGCTAAACAACTCTACTTTTAGCTCTGTGGTGCAGTGTTCTCTTAATAGCTCAATGAATTTTCCAGCATCTAAATGGTAACCATAATTAGCTACTGCTTCGTACTGTTTATTGGCAATGGTTTTTGGTGCTAAACCGTTTTCACATAAATAATGTTGAAAAGTGGCGGCCTGAGAAAATGTCCCTTGCCCTTGTGTTGCCTCACGCCAGTAAGGTGATAAATCGACTTTATTGAACCCTTGTGGTTCACTAAACGGATGGTAATACGCATCATTGTTTGGATTGATCCAATTAACAAACTTACTGGCTTGCTTGAATGTTGCACTACACTTTTGAATGAATGTGGTTTCAGATATGCCTAACTTAGCTAGCGTTTGACGCATAGTTGGCCAAGTCCCCTCCCCCACACCTACGGTAGAAATATCTGGTGATTCTATGAGTGACACTGTCACGCCACCAGCATGTTTTTTGGCTAGCAACCCAGCAGTGATCCACCCTGCAGCTCCGCCACCTAAGACGATGATCCGTTTAATTTGTGATGACAAGCGTATCTACCTTTGTAAACTTATTAAAAACTGACTGTGTGCTATTAATACCCAAGTCACCTGGCTACTACTTTTTTAAAAATTTTATTATCTTTTTTAAAACTTGTGTAAGTGACTGGGGTATTAATACAAAAAAGGGGTTACCCCCTTTCTTGTATTGTATTTAATTAAATTAAATTAACTATTTAATCAACGATTAAAATGAACCTCTTACACCAACAGCATAACGAGAACCTGATCTTACTTGCTCAGTGAAATGAGTAGGTATCACTCCGAATTTTTCAACATACTCGTCAGTCACGTTAATGCCTTCAAATATGAGTGTGAAATTTTCGTTTATATCATAACTAGCGCTCACATCCCATTGGCCGTAAGTCCCTACATTTTCTGGTTGTCCGGTGTCGCCATTAGCAATAGTTTGCAAGAAAGCCTCACGGTTATTGAAAGCAATACGCGCTTGAAAGGCGTCTTTTTCATAGAAACCAATCACGTTTTGAGAATCGCCTAAACCTTCCAACGTTGTACCATCACTAGCACTGTTGACGATTGTGGCGTTCATTTGTAAACCAAAACCACTTTCCAAGGTGTGAGTCCAAGCCAATTCCAATCCATCTACTTGAGCCGTTTCACCGTTACGTGGGCGAGTAACACTGAACTCATAACTACCACTAGCTAAAGAAAACTCTTCTGGAGAAGGAGCCTGCGTAATAAAGCCTTCCACTTCCTTACTAAATAAACCGATAGATACGGCGCTGGCATCATCGTAGTACCACTCGTAAGACACATCCCAGTTAGTTGATAAGAACGGGGTCAGATTTGGATTACCACCACTGGCTAACAATAAGTCAGGTCTGGTTGAACCAATGTTGGTCACCGGGCGCATACTAGCCATAGTCGGACGTGTAAGGGTTTCAGAATAACCGAAGCGTAATAACATATTATCTTCTACTTCAAGCTTAACGTTCACGCTAGGCAGTAAGTTAGTGTATGTATTACTAATAGAAATAGGTACAGATAAACGTTGACCTGTTGCATCTTCAAGATATATTTGGTCTAAAATTGTACCATCTAGGGGATTTTGTTGGATATCCAACAACGTCGCTTGATTACCTGAAGCAGTCGTCGTGGTTTCACTGTATCTAAAACCAACGTTAACAGTCCAGGGCATATCGCCTAAATCACCTTGGAACACAAAGTCTGCATAAGCTGACAATATCTCTTCATCAATTTCGAAGCTAGTACCTAGTTCTACAGGTGTGTAACCGTTTAACGCTGCAAAAGCAGCAATATTTGTAGCCGGATCTTCACCTCTGTTGATTGATTGAGCGGTGATAGCGGTGTCTGACTCTAAAAATGACAAATATTTATCTACATCATATCCAAAGAAAGAGCTAGGAATACCATCAAACCAGCCATTAGGCGTAATTAACTGCGCTAGCTCATCCGGTGCATCTAGACCGTAACCACAATAAAAGCAGTTAGGTAAACTAGGAGACTGGAATACTTTCGCTGACTTGGTTCTGTCTTGAGTATAAAGACCGAACTTCAATTGAGTAAAAGTGTTGCTACTAGGTGTGTATGTGAAATCTGCGCGCATTTCAGTGATTTCATCTTCACGTTCATCACCACCACGTTCTACGTAGTGAGCGCGTAGTTTACTGGCATCAGATTCAGTGAATGGTCCAGCTATGCCATCTGAAGAAAATGAAGGTAAAGCTCCGCCGCCAGTAAAGTCATAAGTGTATCCATTGGCATAACCCATTACTGTAAAGACGCGGCTTTGGTCACCACTTAAATCTTCAGCAGACGAGTTAGAAATATCAATATTGACGTTAAACTGCTCGCTCAGCTCCCAATCTGCGTTAAAGCCAAAACCTTTGATTTCGACGTTACGATCTAAACCTTGCTGAACGAAATCAGTTGCGCCAGAACCACCACCATTTGGATCATTAAAAGCATTATGAGACCAAAAGTTAACTGTTTCAGTGGCTGCATCCACTTCAAAATCACGAAAGTTACCCGGCGTAAACCAGTTAGCATAGTTGTTAACTTGAGACTCAACTTCAAACTTCGAATATAAACCGTCGAACGTTAATGTGATGTCTTCAGTAGGTGCGTATTGTACCACTAGCGTACCGCTAGTACGGGTACGATCTTCTGAGTTAGAAGTTAAATCTAGGTTACGAGGTACCCATACGTTAAAGGCTTCTTTACCCGTTCCTGCAGCTGCATCAAAATCGTTGGTAGCGATTCTATCGACACGATAAAAACCACGAGTATCAGCTTGGTTGATTTGCGCTTGACGCTCTTGAACAGAAAGTGATAGCAACACACCTAGAGTATTGTCGTTAAAAGTATTACTAATTAAGCCAGAAAAGGCCGGGTCAGTTTCTTCAGATAAGCTATCGTAAGTACCTTTAACACTGCCAACAGCAGTAAAACCGTCAATATCGAAAGGCTTGGCTGTTTTTAAATTGATATATGAACCGATACCGCCGTCTTGATTAGCAGCATTAGACGTTTTATATATGTCAGCACCTGCTATTAATTCAGACGCTAATGTATCGAAACTAAATTCACGACCAGCGCGCTCTGACGCCATTTGACGACCATCAACTGTGACTAAGTTAAACTGTGGGCCAAAACCACGAACAGAAATTAGCTGACCTTCTCCACCACTTCGGTCGATTGATACGCCAGTAATACGCTGCAGTGATTCAGCTACGTTTTGATCTGGAAACTTACCTATATCTTCAGCTGAAATACCGTCTGAAACAATTAGGGCTTCTTTTTTATCAGAAAATGAACGTTTGAGGCTGCTAATTAAACCGCGCACTTCGATGACTTCTATGCTGTCATCTGTAGCAGGGGCTGTTTGTGCATTAGCTGCAAATAATGTCAAACTTGCTGCAGGTATTATTAAGGCGGCTTTTACTGCCGTCCAAAGATAGCTTTTTTTCATGTGATGTGTCCTGTTTTGTCTAGTTAATTATTATTTTGGGGATGTGATAACTTTTTGATTTTATTGACCTTATTATTTTTATACGTATCTCATTTCACCCAATAAAACCAGATAAAAACAGGTCAAACAGCAACAATTCATCAACATCTTTACAACATAACAAGATTGAACTTTGCATTCTTGTTAACAGCTAAGGTTAAAACCCTGTAGAGAAACCTCTACTTACAACTCATAAAAACCTTGTAGAGCCTTATACTATCGATGCTATAAACAGTTTAACCTACACTTATATAAGATAGAAGATTATTTTTAACGATTGGTGACTATCTATATTTTATTAACAATTAATCAGTTGATAAAAAATTAACGTTTGTAGTGTTTCTATACTTTTTATTTAAAAAAATCAAAGTCAAAGTGGAAGTCAAAGTCAAAGAAAAATTAGCAAGTTTAAATGACAAAAGATATTGTTCGTACACAACTACACTTCTAAATTTTGATAGCGGCTTTCCAAGTGACTTCAATAAGGTTTGAAACCTAAGTATGAGCATTTCTCCAAAAAACTATATTTCACTGACTGGGCGTAACAGCAGCTTAGTCATTGACTGTAATAATGATGCGCCACAAATTATGTACTGGCGTGAAAAGCTCTCTGCACAAAGCACAGGGCAGATGATGAGCACATTACGCTTAAGGCAAGAGGCGCCCGCTTCACCTATAAAAGAAATACACCGCTCGCTAACACCAACAATAGGTCAGGGATATACTGGTCATCCGGGTCTTAGTTTGCATGGCGCAACAGATCAGTGGTCAGTGTTAACTGAAATATCTAAAATTGAGTCTATAGCGCCAAATCACTACACAATTACCAACACCGATACCAGCCGAAACCTGCAAGTTATTCACACTTTGAATATGGATGCAGAAACCGATGTTTTAGCCATTTCGACAACGTTGCTTAATAACAGCGATAGTGCTGTCAATGTGGATTGGTGCGCAGCTGCCACCTTCCCTATTCCAAGCTATTTTAAACATATCATTGGTTTTGAAGGGCATTGGGCTGGGGAGTTTCAAGAGCACCATCTAGAACAAAATTTTGGCGGCTACGTGCGAGAAAATCGCCGTGGAAGAACATCCCATGATAGTTTTCCAGGACTTATCATGCGTACTAAAGCCACTGACCAATTACAAGGCGAAGCCTACGGCTTTCATTTAGGCTGGAGTGGTAATCATAAAATTATTGCAGAAAAAATGGGTGATGGACGGTCTTACGTGCAAATGGGTGAGCTATTATTACCCGGTGAAATTATTTTGCAAAAAGGTCAAAGCTATAGTTCACCCACTTTGTATGCCAGCTACACCAGCAAAGGCTTATCGACTCTTTCTCAGCAATACCATCGATATGTGCGTAAACATTTAATCAGGCCATCGGTTAAAAACAAACCTCGCCCTGTACATTACAACACTTGGGAAGGTATTTACTTTAATCATGATGTAGACGTGCTAAAAGACTTAGCCACCCGTGCCGGCGCATTGGGAGCTGAACGCTTTGTATTAGATGACGGTTGGTTTATCGGACGTGACGATGACACCGCAGGTTTAGGTGATTGGTACGTGGACAAAAAGTACTACCCACAAGGCTTAAATCCGCTAATTGAGCATGTAACAGCCCAAGGCTTAGAGTTTGGTCTTTGGTTTGAACCTGAAATGGTGAACCCAAATAGTAACTTATTTCGCGCTCATCCAGATTGGGTATTAGGTACACCACCTAACCCACAATTGGGGTTTCGCCACCAATTAGTTTTAGACTTAGGCCGCCAAGAAGTATTCGATTACCTATTTGCACGTATCGATAGCCTATTAACTGAATACGACATTTCTTATATCAAGTGGGATATGAATCGAGATATTAATCACCCGGGTGACGCAAATGGTAAACCTGCGGTCCATAAGCAAACCCGTGCCTTTTATCGGTTACTCGCTAAATTAAAGTCAGCCCATCCAAGTGTGGAAATTGAAAGTTGTGCATCGGGTGGTGGCCGCGCTGATTATGGTGTGTTAGCACACACCGATCGTATTTGGGCCTCTGACTCCAACGATGCATTGGAAAGATTAAAGATCCAAAAGGGCTTTTCTTACTTTTTCCCTGCTGAGTTGATGGGCTCTCATGTTGGGCCTAGAGACTGTCATATTACTCATCGCAATATCAATATGGCAATGCGGGCATCAGTCGTGCTGTTTGGTCATATGGGTATGGAGATGGACTTACGAGAACTAACCGATGCAGAAACTGTTGAATTAAAAGCGATGGTTGAGCTATATAAAAAACATCGGCAGCTAGTGCACTCTGGTGATCTGTTTCGACTTGAATTACCAGAATATATGCATGGTTTAGGTATAGTCGCGGCAGATAAATCTGCAGCACTGTTTTCGTACAGTTTGCTTGCCTCTAGTTCAGCCTCATTACCTGATCAGTTTCATTTTGCGGGACTGGAAAAACAGGCAGTATATCAATTGGATATTATCTGGCCAATCAAGTCAGGTGAGCACTGGCCTAAAGCGTCGATATTCAATTTTAAAACTCATTTACCCGATATGGATGGTAAACAGTTTTCAGGTGAAGTATTGATGCAGCTTGGTATGCAGCTACCCTTGTTAACACCACAAAGTAGCTTGATATTTCATTTAGCTAAGGTTGGCTAACTTTAGCTAACGCAGCTTTATCGTGACGAAAGAGCCAGTCATCTTATGGACTCTTTTACTTTATCTCACCAGCCTATAGAATAGAACGTTGGCTCATACAATAAGCTCTCAGCTTATAAAGTATGGGCCGTGAGCTTTTCATCAACAAATAATATTTAGAAAATAATCACTTGCTCTATATAGATAAATAGACGAGTCGTAATGAAATTAAATAGCAGGAGGCTATTATTGTGAATAAACTATTAAAATTTGGCTCTTTATTTGCCATCAGTACCTTGTATATGGGTGCAATCAGTTCTGTTTCGGCCATAACAGTCAGCAGTAAAGCCAACAAACTGGCTCAAGAAAATATCATTATTGACTCTCACATCGACGTACCTTACCGCCTCGAAAAAAATTGGGTTGACGTCACTAAAGCGACTAAAGACGGGGATTTTGATTATCCTCGCGCCAAGCAAGGTGGACTTAACGCACCTTTTATGTCGATTTATATTCCTGCCAGTCTAGATAATTCGGCTAACTCGACTAAGTTAGCAGACAAACTGATTGATTACGTTGAAGCGATTGTAGGTCGCGCACCCGACAAATTTGCGATTGCCACCAGTACCGCTGATGTCGAACAACAATTTGCTCAAGGCCTAATTTCATTGCCACTAGGTATGGAAAACGGATCGCCTATTCAAGGCGATTTAGCTAATCTACAACACTTTTATGAGCGTGGTATTCGCTATATCACACTGGCTCATTCACAAGCTAATCACATTTCTGATTCATCCTATGATCTGCGCCGTAAATGGAAAGGTCTCAGCCCGTTCGGTAAAAGATTGGTAAAGGAGATGAATAAGGTAGGAGTATTAATTGATATTTCCCATGTATCTGACGCTGCCTTTTATCAAACTATTGAGCTAACTAAAACACCTGTCATTGCCTCACACTCTTCATTACGGGCCTTTACACCGGGTTTTGAGCGTAATATGGACGACGCGATGATCCAAGCGCTAGGCAAAAATGGAGGCGTTATTCAAATTAATTTTGGGTCTACTTTTGTCACTAAGCGCGCCAATGCTTGGAGCAAAAAACGTAGCGCAGCACAAGAAGTTGTAGAAGAGAAGTTTGGTAAAGACAGTGATGAATATAATAATTTTCGTGCCCAATTTGCTGAAGAAAACCCATTACCTTACGCCACATTAAACAGTGTATTAGATCATATTGACCACGTTGTAGAACTGATCGGTATTGATCATGTAGGTATTGGTTCTGATTATGACGGTGTAGGTGATTCTCTACCTACAGACTTAAAGGATGTCTCAACCTATCCCAACCTTATTCAAGGTTTATTAAATCGCGGTTACAGCGATGCGCATATTATTCAGATCCTTAGCGGTAACTTTATGCGAGTGTGGAAAATGAATGAAGAATACGCTGCAAAAAATTAAGGAGCAGTAGCGTCGCACAGTCCAAAATATACCTTAGTCCACTTTCTGATATAGTTTCCATCTAATGTTAGTTTGTGGGCTTAGTTTGTAGACTTGATTTATAGACTTAGTCTGCCCCACTCTATTAGCAGTAAAAACCCACTGAAATTAGCAGTAAAAACCCGCTGAGATTAGCAGTAAAAACCAGCTGAAAAATTCAACTTAGGTGAAAAGACGTAGAATGACTATTTTTTGGTGGCATAAGTGTATGGCTTCATAAAGTAGCTTCATAAAGTAGAAAAAACCTGCCCTGAATTTAATGAATGTAAAGCGCCACTTATTGGCTCACACTTAGTCCCCTCTAGGGAATTTAGAGTTAGGTAAAGGCTGTGAACTCAAGTATTTCCCGTACCCATTTTATGGGTTTTCAGTTCACGTTCAGAGTTGATACGCCATACTGCGCTGCGTTTAAATCTTAATAAGCTATGGAGTTATAATGAAGACAACAGGATATGCAGCAAAAAGCCAAGGTTCTGAACTCACTGAATTTTCTTTTGAGCGCCGCGATTTACGTGGCAACGATGTTGAAATTGAAATTATGTACTGCGGAGTATGTCATTCCGACTTACACGCTGTAAGAAACGACTGGGGTGGCAGTCAGTACCCATTAGTACCCGGACACGAAATTGTAGGTAAAGTGAAGTCGGTAGGTAATGACGTTACGAAATATAAGCATGGTGATACAGTCGCCGTTGGCTGCATGGTCGATTCATGTAAAAGCTGCGATCAATGCGACAATCATGAAGAACAACTTTGCCGCGAAGGCATGGTTGGAACCTACGCAGGTAAAGACAGAATAAGTGGCGAGATGACCCAAGGTGGTTATTCAAAACACGTCGTAGTGCGCGAAGAGTTTGTACTATCCGTTCCCCAAAGTTTAGAGCTTTCACGCGTTGCCCCACTGCTATGTGCAGGTATCACTACCTATTCTCCGCTACAAAAATGGGGGGTTACAGCAGGTAGCCGTGTTGCAGTAGTCGGCTTAGGTGGACTTGGCCATATGGCAGTTAAAAACGCGGTCGCTATGGGAGCAACGGTTACAGTAATCGGCCGTAGTGAATCCAAGAAAGATGATGCAGTCAGCTTGGGCGCACAACATTATTTAGTGTCAACAAACAGTAATGAAATGAAAGACTCGAAGTCTGCATTTGATATAATTATTGACACAGTACCGGTAAAGCACGATTTATCAATTTATACACCATTACTTGATATAGACGGTACACTTGTGATTGTTGGCCAAATAGGACCGATTGACGAGATCAACACCGTGCCATTACTAATGGGGCGCCGCCGTATTGCAGGCTCATTAATTGGTGGTATTAAAGAAACCCAGCAAATGCTGGAGTTTTGTGGTGAAAACAACGTGTTACCAGAGTGCGAAATAATCAATATTGACGAAATTAACAGCGCGTACCAGCGAATGGAGCGTTCTGATGTTCGCTACCGCTTTGTTATTGATATGGCGTCGTTGAACGCATAATTTTTAATTAGTTATTGGTCATTAAAATAAAACCAACATTGCTTGGCAGTGTTGGCTCTTATTATTAGACAATTTGAATAGTTTGATTTGGCTTGGTTTGCTTGCTTATTTTATTGATTTGTAAGTAGCTAAGCACCCACATAATAAACCCGCCTACAAATAAAGCAGCGGCAACGTAGCCCGTTTGATTGGGTGCTGCACCCTGAGCAATCACTACACCTCCAACCCAAGGGCCAATTGCATTAGCAATATTAAATGCACACTGTACCAAAGCTCCAATCATAGCGTGTCCATCAGGTGATACATCCATTAGTAATGTTTGCACTAAAGTTGCTAAACCCAAGCTACAGCCGATAAAAAATATAATCACGTAGAGCGTCCAGATGTTATGACTGGCGGTTACATAAGCAAAGGCAAATATACTGCTACACGCCAGAACAAGACCTGTTGTTTTAATTGCTGATTTATCAGCGGCTTTACCCAGTAGATAATTACCTAACGTTGAGCCTATCCCAAACATGACCATTGCAATAGAAATAGTATACGGTGCTGTTTTGGTTACATCTAAAATGGTGTCTGCAATATAGGTATAAATACAAAATACCCCGCCAAAACCAATAATGACAATACCTAAAATAGACCAAACCAGTTTACTTTTTAATACACCGAATTCATTGAGTAAGTTGGATGGCTTAGTGTTATCGACGTTTGGTACCACTTTGTATACAAAGATCAACGCAATAAAAGCTAGAACAGCAGCGGCAGCCAAGCAATAGCGCCAGCTTAGGCTTTGTCCAACCAGAGTGACAATGGGCACCCCCACTATCGTGGCTATGGTTAAACCCATAAACACTTTTGACATAAAACTAGCACGCTTACCTTTGGGTGCGATATCAGAAGCTAATAAAATAGCAGCCCCAAAGTATGCTCCGTGAGGTAAGCCACTTAAAAATCTAAATATAACAAGTTGTTCAAGCGAAGTAGCCAACGCGCTTAATCCATTTGAAATACACATTAAGCTTAAGAAAATGAGCAACGCTTGGCGTTTTCTCATATTCGCAGTGGTTAGCATTAAGATAGGTGCACCAATAACTACACCTAAAGCATAGGCGCTGATAGCGTAACCACTTTGTGCAGGTGTGGAGCCAAATGTTTCACTTAAAAGTGGCAGCATAGGCATCATCGAAAATTCTGATAATCCTAAAATAAATGTACCTAAGGCCAGCACTAATAAAATAGTCGTTGGATTAGTTGGATTAGTTGGATTAGTTAATAGTGTTGTCTCTGACGCCACGAAAAGTCCTTTATGATTGATGCTTTACCTATGAATGGCAGCAATAATTATTTTATTAACTATCACTAGAAATGGTCCAAAGAAGTATTGGTATGAATATGTAACGAATAAAATTAGCTATCTAGAATTAAAACGTGTTTTTTATAAAACGTATTTTTTATTTTGTTAGGCAAAGAGTACCAATACGTATGATTTTAAGAGCCTCGTAGCTCAGTAGCTCAGTAGCTCAGTAGCTCAGTAGCTCAGTAGCTCAGTAGCTCAGGTATTTTAATCTAAATTATCTCCAATGTTCGAATAACAATCGATATAAAATATTCTTATTCTTATTCTTATTTATATACAGTGCTGAAACCAAAGCAGCTCTTTATATAGCCATTAACCATTAACCATTAACCAGATAATAATTATAGCTAACATCACACTCACACTTTGCCAAAATACCACAGGATCACGCTCTAATAATGGTGCTTGAGTTTTACTTAAAAATGCTTTGCTTGGTTGACTCAAGTCATAAGTAAACTCTGACAGCTCTTGATAGCGTTTGTATGGGTTAGGATGCAGCGCTTTTTTAAGGGTATCATCCACCCAAACAGGAATTTCGCGATCATCGTGTAATGCGGTTTGATAGCGTAATTTATTTTGTGCTGTTTTGGTTCTTGATTTAGCGACTTCCGCGCCATAAGGTAATCTGCCTGTTAGCATTTGATAGGTGATCACTGCTAAAGAGAACAAATCTGAACGCGGCGTGCCCACTTCACCTAAGAAGTATTCTGGTGCGGTGTACTGCGCGGTGCCTAATATATTTTGATGTTCGATTGACTGAGTCATCTCCATTAACCCCGCCACTTTGGTTGAACCAAAATCGATAATTTTAACCACACCTGATGTATCTATCATGATATTTTCAGGGCGTATATCTTGGTGCAACATCTCTAATCGGTGAAACACTTGTAACCCTTTGGCAATTTGCCCAACAATATCACGAACGCTTTGTAAACTTGGCTTTGGATTATCTATCATCCACTGAGTTAGCGTTTGCCCATCGATAAATTCAAAGGCGGTATACAAAAAGTGGCGTTTGCGGCTCAACTCACAAGGTTTAAGCACATGAGCGCTATTTATTCTTTTTGCAATCCATTCCTCCATCAAGAATCGTTCTAAATAAGCCGGGTCATCTTGCAAGTCGACGGAAGGAGTCTTAATGACAACAGCTAAACTAGACTGTTTCTTTTCATCTTTGGCCAAATATACGTGGCTACGACTAGTTGCATGTAAATTTCGGATAATTTTAAAACCGTCAAAATGGTCTCGTACTTCTAAGATAGGTGGGAAAGGCAGCTCCGTGAGCTGTTGTACTCTTTCATTTATATCTTGGCTAGGTATCGAATCAATACGCACCGCTTGTGCAGTAAGATTGTCGGTACTACCCATTTCATAAGCGGCCTCTACCAAACTTTTGGTCACATCATTTAAGTCAGTTAATACATCGCTGAAAGTGGATATCAAAAAATCATTGCTGACATGTTCATACACACCATCTGTTGCAAATATAAAAATATCAGCTTGCTCAATAACTAAGGACTGATAGTCATAGTCTAAATGAGGGTATATGCCCATCGCACGACTCAGATAACTCTGCTCCCTAGAAATCCAGGTACGATGGTCATCGGTGAGCTGCGTTAATTCTCCTTTGCGTAAGCGGTAGATTCGGCTGTCACCTAAATGGAATATATGTGCCGTGGTTGATTTGATGATCATCGCACTTAACGTACACACATAGCCTTTATTTTTATCAAATCTATGTTCACCTTTTTGACTTTGCGAATGCAGCCAAGAATTACTAGCGGTGAGTACTTGGTGTGCAGATTTTTTTACAGACCATGTTTCAGAGGTGCAAAAGTAATCGTCCAATAAGCCCCTTACTGAGGCTTCACTGGCAATATGACTGACTTCGCTGCTACTTATACCATCAGCAATCGCAATTGCGATGCCTTTGGAAGATAACAATGGCTCTTTAGGCACCAACACCCCATAAAAATCCTGATTAATGTCTTTGCGACCTTGGTCAGAATATTGTCCAACCGATACCGTTAAGACATCAGACATAGGTGGTGTCCTTATTAAAATAAGTAGCTAAATAAAAACTAGTAGCTTTTAAATGGTAAAAATTTACCTGTCATAGTGATTTTTACTCTGTCGCCCTTTGGATCCTCTTTACGGCTCAGGTCCATATCAAAATCAATAGCACTCATAATACCGTCACCAAACTCTTCGTTGATCAAAGCTTTGAACGTGGATCCATATACACTGATCAATTCATAAAAACGGTAGATCAGCGGATCGGTCGGTACTATTGTTGGTAAAGAGCCTTTGTAAGGCACTATTTGTAGTTGCGCGACAGCAGCGTCTGGTAAGTCTAGTAAATCACCCGCTGATTTGGCCTGCTCGGCGTTCAACGTCATCTGCCCTAAAAGAGCGGCGGTTGTCCACTCTTTACTTTGTCCTACCGCCTCAGCAAGTTGTGGCCACGTCAGGTTTTTAAGTTGTTTTTGTAGAACAATTAATTCGGTTACTTCATTGCGATTCATTACATTACTCTCTTAATATAAGTAGTTTAAATATGAACAATCTAAATATGAAAAATTTAAAAACAATACTTGCTGACAACAAGTAGTTCGCTATTGAACGTTAACTGCGACAGCAAATGCAAAAAATATCTAAGGGGGAATTAAGCGGGGAAATTAAGCGCTACGCTGTTTACTTTCACGCACGTGGGTGTAGTAAATAGGTAAGCCTACGAATAAGAAACCACCTACTAAGTTACCCAACACAGTGGGAATTTCATTCCATAGCAAGTAATCAGAAATAGCAAATTCTCCACCCATGATCATAGAAAATGGGAAAAGAAACATATTGACGATTGAATGCTCAAACACCATAAAGAAAAACAGCATAATGGGCATCCACATTGCCGCCATTTTAGCACCCGCAGAAGTCGAGATCATGGCGCCAACTACACCCATAGATACCATCCAGTTACATAACATGCCGCGGATAAAGATAGTAAACCAGCCTCCAGCACCTTGCTCTTTATAACCAAGTGTTCTTGATTCACCGATTGAAGCTACCTTTTCAGCAATCACACCACCATCAATTTGATAACCATAAGTCAGTATAAAAGACGCAAGAAATGCGGTAGTCAGTGCACCAGCAAAATTTCCACAGAAAACTAAGCCCCAATTCCTAAGCATGCCGCTTACCGTGCAGCCCGGTCTTTTATCAATAACGGCCAGTGGCACTAAAGTGAACACACCGGTCAATAAGTCATACTTCATCAAATAAAGCATAATGAAGCCAACAGGAAAAAGCACAGCCCCGAGTATAGGACTACCTGTTTTTATGATCACTGTGATGGCAAAAAATGCAGCTAGTGCCAAAATGGCGCCTGCCATAAATGCTCTAATTAAAGTGTCTTTAGTAGACATAAAGATTTTCTGTTCACCCGCATCTACCATCTTGGTAGCAAATTCTTTTGGTTCTAAATAAGACATCGTTTTCCTCTCTCACTGTGGATTATTATTAGTAACGTTAATAATATTGATAACGTTTTTAGAGCCAAAAAAAAGCGTCCATTAACTCATCAGAGCTTTCTAATAAGTTAATGGACGACGTTGTCCGTTGAGTCTTTTATGGTTAGGTCGTCATTGACCTTAACTCAGCTCTTTATTACGAACCTTTATTACGAACTTTTATTACAAACCTTTATCACAAACGGCTGTTGCAAGCTGTCGTTGCAAACTTCAAGCCAATGAGTAACAGCCCGTATTTATTGCGGTTTATTGCGGTTTGTTAAATTGTTAGAGGTGAGAATACTCCAACATAGAACAAACACGCACCCTAAAGGTGCGTGTAAACTAATGCTCGATAGTTAAAGTAAAGAAGATGAAGAGGATTAAGGAAGGTAAAAATAATTCATTGTGACCTGGTCAACCTAATACGACCACCTTAGTTAAGCTACTTTTTGTAATTCATTATTTTGTTGTTCAAAGTTATTAGGACTTTGATAATCCAAATACGAATGAAGTCTATGGCTGTTGTACCACA